>Ga0102890_1000092_pt1 | contig 27406 bp, 27 predicted proteins | sample Colrivmeta1552A3_FD_94876 | JGI IMG/M metagenome (GOLD analysis project Ga0102890, IMG submission 94876) | Estuarine microbial communities from the Columbia River estuary - metaG 1552A-3 | ecosystem: Environmental > Aquatic > Marine > Intertidal zone > Estuary | place: USA: Columbia River...
CTTGCGCGTTACCGTGGCGCCCGAGTCACGGCCCTGGACCTGTCCGAGGCCATGCTGGCCCAGGCCGGACGGAAGCAGAGACTGTTTCGCAAGTTCCAGCGAGTGTGTGGCGACCTGGCCTGCCTGCCCCTTGCCCGGGACTCCCAGGAACTGGTGATCTCCAACCTGGCCCTGCACTGGTCAGACGACCTGGACCAGGCCATTTCAGAATTTGCCAGGGTGCTGCGCCCGGGCGGACTGCTGAGCTTCAGCACCTTCGGACCCGACACCCTTGGGGAGTTACGCGCCGCGTGGGCCACGGTGGACAGCCACAACCACGTGAACCTGTTCGTCGACATGCATGACATCGGAGACGCCTTGATACGAGCAGGATTCTCCGATCCGGTGCTTGACGTGGAGCACGTCACCGTCACCTACGGCAGCCTTGACGAACTGCTGCGAGACCTCAAGGCCACCGGGGAAAGCAACGTCACCTCCGGGCGGCCACCGGGTTTGATTACCCCCAGGCAACTCAAGATCCTGGCCGATGCCTACGAATCGAACCGCAACGCCGACGGCTTGCCCGCCACTTACGAAGTGGTTTACGGCCACGCCTGGGCCGCGGTGCCCCGCCAACGGCAAACCCGGGACGGAGAAACCCTGGTACCCATGGACGGGTTGCGGACACGGCAACTGGACCGCTGAGCCTTTATTCGCGGCATCTCTGCGGGAAAAATTCCCAACCAGCTGGTTCTATCGGGCACCTTCCCGAAGCCCCTGTGACCCCCGAAAATCCGAATTTTCCGCTTCCCAGTCTAAAAAGCCTGACGAGAATCCTGAATTTCCCGCTTCCCAGTCTAAATTCTGGTAGAAAATTCAAGGCCCTAGGGCGGCACACCCTGATTCGGCTTGATTGCGTGACTAGACTCCTTCTAGTACCATTTCCGCTTTCGTCGATGAGCGGCAGGCGTTCGGGTACTAATAGGGAGACAAATCCCTACCGGATTTCGGGTGTGAATTGGCTGGGTTTATACGCGAAACCGGCCGCAAGCACCGTCCATCTAATCAGTGGATCGCGCTGTTCATCACGGGATAAACAGAAGAATCCGGAGTAATAGCGGGCCGTGCCTGAAACAGTCGTGATGACACGATCTGTCGTCAGGAATTCCGCCAGCGTCAGGGCAGATATGTTGCCCGCTACTGGCCACGGTGATGCAGACAGTTAGCGCTACGACCCCGGCAACGGAAGATCGACGAGACACTCTGTCATCCAGATTCAGTTCCTGCTGAACCTGGTCGGCAAAAAGCGTCTTTGCTGCGTTGCCAGTGAGGACAGGTAGTTCTGAATTCGTAAAACACAGGAGTTGGGTTTGATGTCCCGCACCATCTTGAATCGGCTGCACAGCGCAGCGCTGGCTTTGTTCGCAAGCGCTTTCGCACCTGCCGCCCTCGCCGACTGGGCGTTGAATATGCCCGTAGGCGTCACGGAAGTCAGTAAGGAAGTATACGGATTACATATGCTAATCCTTGGGGTATGCGTCGCCATCGCCATCGTAGTGTTCGGCGTGATGATCGTATCCATCTTTCTTCACCGTAAATCCCGCGGCGTAGAACCGGCGCAGTTCTATCACAGCACCAAGGCAGAGATTATCTGGACCGTGATCCCGATCATCATTCTCATCGCCATGGCCGTCCCCGCTGCTGAAGGACTGATCAAGGTTGAAGACACTCGCAATGCCGACATGACCGTCAAAGTCACCGGGTACCAGTGGCGCTGGCGCTATGACTACCTGGATCATGACATCGGCTTCTACAGCACCCTGGATCGCGAAAGCAACCAGGCTCGCCGGGTGAATTCAGGAACCGATCCGTTTTCTGTCGAAAACTATTTGCTGGAAGTAGACCACCCGCTGGTGGTTCCGGTTGGCGCCAAGGTCAGGTTGTTGCTGACTGCCGCTGATGTCCTGCACGCCTGGTGGGTGCCGGACCTCGCGGTCAAGAAAGACGCCATCCCCGGCTATATCAACGAAGCCTGGTTCAAGGCAGACGTGCCCGGTATCTACCGTGGCCAGTGTGCAGAACTGTGTGGACGCGATCACGGCTTCATGCCGGTTGTTGTTCACGTGCTGGAACGTGATGAATACGATGCCTGGTTGGTGGAACAAACCACTGACAAAGTGGCTTCCCCCGAAAACGTTGCAGCTACGCGCAAGCTTTAAGCGGAGACGAAAGTAATGAGTCAAGTTGACACCCACAGCCATACCGATCACCACGACGATCACCACGATCACGGTCCTGCAAAAGGCCTGAAGCGTTGGCTGTTTACGACCAACCATAAAGACATCGGTACCATGTACCTGATCTTCTCCCTGGTCATGTTCATGACCGGCGGCGCCATGGCCATGGTCATCCGTGCTGAATTGTTCCAGCCTGGTCTGCAGTTGGTTGAGCCTGGTTTCTTCAACCAGATGACCACCATGCACGCACTTATCATGGTGTTTGGCGCAGTGATGCCCGCCACCGTGGGCCTGGCTAACTGGATGATCCCGATCATGATCGGCGCGCCGGACATGGCACTGCCTCGCATGAATAACTGGAGCTTCTGGATTCTTCCGTTTGCTTTCACCATGCTGCTGTCCACCCTGATCATGCCCGGCGGCGGACCTGCCGGCGGCTGGACCATGTATCCCCCGCTTATTCAGCAGACCGGTGTCGCATTGCCGTTCCTGATTTTCGCGATACACATGATGGGTGTCTCCTCGATCATGGGCGCCATCAACATAGTTGTAACCATCATGAACATGCGTGCACCCGGCATGACCCTGCTGAAGATGCCGCTGTTCGTATGGACCTGGCTGATCACTGCCTACCTGCTGGTAGCAGTTATGCCGGTGTTAGCCGGCGGCGTGACCATGCTGCTAACAGACCAGTACTTTGGCACCACTTTCTTCAACGCCGCTGGCGGCGGTGATCCGGTCATGTTCCAGCACATCTTCTGGTTCTTCGGTCATCCCGAGGTGTACATCATGATTCTGCCGGCCTTCGGCATTATCTCGGAAATCATTCCGACCTTCTCTCGCAAGCCCCTGTTTGGCTACGAGTCGATGGTGTATGCAACCGCGAGTATCGCCTTCCTGTCATTCATCGTCTGGGCCCATCACATGTTCACGGTTGGCATGCCCATCGCAGGCCAGTTGTTCTTCATGTTCTCCACCATGATGATTGCTGTGCCCACCGGCGTGAAAGTGTTCAACTGGATTTCCACCATGTGGCGTGGCGCCATGACCTTCGAGACACCGATGCTGTTCTCGCTGGCCTTCGTGTTCCTGTTCACCATCGGTGGCTTCTCGGGTCTGATGCTGGCCATCGCCCCGGCTGACTTCCAGTACCACGACACCTACTTCGTGGTGGCCCACTTCCATTACGTGCTGGTGCCTGGTGCGGTGTTCGCGATCATGGCCGGCGTGTATTACTGGCTGCCCAAGTGGACCGGCAACATGTACGACGAAACCCTGGGCAAGGTGCACTTCTGGATGTCCACCATTTTCGTCAACGTGTTGTTCTTCCCCCAGCATTTCCTGGGCCTGGCCGGTATGCCGCGACGGATCCCCGATTACGCCACCCAGTTCGCTGATTTCAACATGATCTCGTCGATTGGTGGTTTCGGTTTCGGCCTGTCGCAGTTGCTGTTCATCTATGTGGTCATCAAGTGCGCCAAGGGCGGCGTGAAAGCCACTGACAAGGTGTGGGATGAGCCGCGCGGCCTGGAGTGGACCCTGTCCTCACCGCCGCCGTATCACAGCTTCAGCGTTGCGCCGGAAATCAAGTAATCCGATCATGAGCAACAAGAAACTCACTCCTAAAGCCCGCCGCAATGCCATTTACCTGGCATTGCTGGCGGTGGCGTTCTACGTGGCATTCATCGCCTCGATGTCTTTGCGCGGGTAACGGTAATGACGCAGAACACACCGCAAGATAACAAGACCCTGACACTGAAGCTGGTGGTGATGACCCTCGCCATGTTTGGCTTCGGGTTTGCTCTGGTGCCCTTGTATTCGGTGTTTTGTGAAATAACCGGGATCCGTAGCGCGATTGTGGAAACCGATGCCAGCCAGGTAATTGAGACACCTGATATTGACCGGGAAGTCACGATTGAATTCGTGGCCAACCGGATTGCCGGTGCCGCATGGGAGTTCGAGCCCAGTGTGACGAAGATGAAAGTGCACCCCGGCAAGCTTTATTCCACGACCTTCTTTGCTCGCAACCTTTTAGATCGTCCCATTACTGGACTGGCGACTCCGGATATCAAGCCGGCAGCTGCCAACAAGTATTTTCAGAAGACCGAGTGCTTTTGCTTCACCGAACAGAAATTCGGCGCAAGTGAATCGCGTGATATGCCTGTGCGGTTCATTATTGATCCCGAACTGCCCGAGCACGTGGACACGGTGACACTGTCCTATACTTTTTATTCGCAAACCGAGTTGGCTTCGGCTGCTCGATAAAACTTACACACACGAGATACGGAAACAAAGATGCTGGCAAAACAAGGTACCGCGTACTACGTCCCGCATGGAAGTCACTGGCCTATCGTAGGTTCAGTCGGACTTTTCTCGCTGATGATTGGCGCCTCTTCCTGGCTTAACGAAGCCGCCTTTGGCAAATACCTTTTCCTGGTTGGCGTTGCCATCCTGGTGACCATGATGGCCGGCTGGTTCGGCAACGTGATCGCGGAAAGTGAAAGCGGCGCCTACAACCTGCAGGTGGACAAGTCTTTTCGGATGGGAATGAGCTGGTTCATTTTCTCGGAAGTCATGTTCTTTGCCGCGTTTTTTGGCGCGCTGTTCTATGTACGGAACCTGTCGGTACCGTGGCTGGGCGGCGCCGGCAATAACTTCTTCACCAACTTGCTGAACTGGGAGACATTCCAGGCAGCCTGGCCGACCAACGGTCCGGCCAATGTTGGCGGAGACTACGAGACCATGAGTCCCTGGGGCCTGCCTGCGATCAATACCCTGATCCTGTTGACCTCGGGTGCCACCATCACGGTTGCTCACCATGCGATCAAGGAAGGCAACCGCCGTCTGCTGAACATCTTCCTGTTCCTGACCTTCGCGCTGGGCTTCCTGTTCGTCGGTTTGCAGGGCTACGAGTACTACCACGCCTACAATGATCTGAATCTGACCATGGCCAGCGGCGTCTACGGTTCAACCTTCTTCATGATCACCGGTTTCCACGGCATGCACGTGACCGTGGGTGCGATCATGCTGACGGTGATCTGGTTCCGCACCATGAAAGGCCATTTCCTGCCTGAGCACCACTTCGGTTTCGAAGCTGTCGCCTGGTACTGGCACTTTGTGGACGTGGTCTGGCTGCTGCTGTTTATATTTGTATACTGGCTGTAAGCAGCCATAATCACGCCTCGGCGTGAATGAAAAGGGCGCTGCTTTTGCAGCGCCTTTTTTATTTACCCGGGTGGCAGGACGCCATGGGGCTGTATCCAGCCCATGGCCCAGGCCAGGAACAGCAGCAGGAACAGCGCCAGGGAAAAGCCGATGCGCAAGGTCAGTGCCTTGACCAGGCGCCTGGATGGACCCTGGTCCTTGTAGAGGTACACCAGACCTGAACCCAGGCTAATTATGATCGCGGCCAACAAGGCCAGGACGACGAGCTTGAACATTGCGCATATCCTGTCGCATTAACGAATAAATAACGGGCAGCGTTTCCGTGGGGGATCGTAATTCGATTCTTGAGGAAAGCGAGCCTGGGAGGCTGAGTATACCGTGGCAGTTAGGTTCGGCAATCGACGTTTTCGCCCTGGGCTGTGGCCCAGCGTGGCGACCGTGGCGTTGGTGGCGCTTACCTGCAGCCTGGGTAACTGGCAACTGGAGCGGGCCGCGGAAAAGAAAGCACTGTTCGCTAGCTATGAAGCAGCGGGCGTGACTGACGGTGTGGTACCGCTGGATTTGTTGAAAGAAAATAGCCCGCCGTTCACCCCGGTTACCGCCTTCGGTCACTTCGACAGCGACCACCAGGTATTCCTGGATGCAATGCTGAACGAGGGCCACGCCGGCTACCAGGTGCTAACCCCGCTACTGCGGGACGGCAAGACGGCGGTGCTTGTTAACCGGGGCTGGGTTCCGGCAACCGGGGATCGCCAGCAACTACCGGGGATAGAGGTTTCCGTGGAGCAAAGACGGATTAGCGGGTTCAAGGGCCACCTCCCGGAACCCGGGATGCGTCTTGGCGAGGCGCAGGATGCACCCTCAGCCTGGCCTCGGGTCGCCCTGTATCCGACCCGGACCGATTTGGAAAACATGCTCGGATATCCTGTGGCGGATACCGTAATACTGATGAACGAAAGCGAATCAGACGGCTACTTGCGGGCCTGGCGCCCACAACTGCTGTCGCCGGACAAACACCTGGGCTACGCCGCGCAGTGGTTCGCCATAGCCCTGGCTTTGATAGTGATTTACGTCGTGGTAAACCTGCGTCGTCCTGAGGAAGAAAGCGATGACTGATAGAGAACCCCGTTCACGGGCAAAATTTCTGCTCCTGGCCCTGATCTTTTTCGGCCCTGTTGGCGTGGCCATGTGGGGCTACTATTTTTCTGATGGCTGGCGGCCGGTGGGTCAAACCGAACATGGCGACCTGGTACGGCCGGCGCATCCCATGCCCGCCTTTACCCTGCCCCAGCGCGATGGCGAAAAATTTGGGCTGGAAGATCTCGACGGCAAGTGGACCCTGGTTTATATCGATGGCTGGGACTGCGATACGGGCTGTGTAGATGCGCTCTACAACACCCGCCAGATTCGCCTCGCCCTTGGAAAGGAAATGGATCGGGTCCAGAGAGTATTCCTGGTGAACGGGCCATGCTGTGAAATGCGCGACCTGGGAGAGGAACATCCGGACCTTAAAATTGCCTGGCTGGACGGCCCGGACAAGGAAGCGATCAGCCAGGTCCTGCCCCAACACGACAACGTGGACCCGCTGTTGTCAGGTCGAATTTACCTGATCGATCCCCTGGGAAACCTGATGATGAGCTACGGTTCTCGCAGCGAACCCAAGGGGATACTTTCCGACATGAAGAAGCTCCTCAAGCTTTCACATATCGGCTAACTACCCGGCGACTTGCCAATGGGATGGGCTAGCGGACACAATGCAAGCCCATCTGACCGCCATATTGACGGCCAAAACGCGTAAAGCACGGTACTGAACACAGGTCCCGTGGAGAGAATATAGAGTTAACTATGTCTGCAAGCTCCAACCGTATCCGGGACTACTACGAACTGACCAAACCCAAGGTCGTGGCGCTGATCGTTTTCACCGCCGTGGTGGGCATGTTCCTGGCGACACCGGGCATGGTCCCGCTGGACATACTGATCCTGGGAACCCTGGGCATTGGACTGGCGGCAGCCTCCGCGGCGGCCATCAACAAGTTGCTGGAGTATCACCTGGACGCACGCATGGGTCGCACCAAGCGCCGCCCATTGCCCACCGGCAAGGTCACGGTACGCGAAGCCATTGCGCTGGCCTTTGTGCTTGGGCTGGCCTCGGTGCTGCTGCTTTGGCTGGCCATTAACCCGCTGACCGCGGTACTGACCTTTGCCTCGCTAATCGGCTACGCATTCATTTACACCCTGTGGCTGAAGCACGCCTCCCCACAAAACATCGTGATTGGCGGCGTTTCAGGTGCCGCGCCCCCCTTACTGGGCTGGACCGCGGTGACAGGCAGCGTGGATCCCCACGCCCTGCTGCTGGTGCTGATCATCTTTATCTGGACCCCGCCTCACTTCTGGGCCCTGGCTATCGCACGCCGGGATGACTATGCCCGGGTAGGCATTCCCATGCTGCCGGTGACCCACGGCAATCGTTTCACCCGTCTGCATATCCTGCTGTATACGATCTTGCTGCTACTGGTATCCATCCTGCCCTACCTCACTGGTATGAGCGGGCTGATCTACCTGGCCGGAGCACTGATACTGGGCTTCGGCTTCCTGTATTACGCCATCGCCCTGAAAGTCAGCGATCGGCCGGAACTGCCGATGAAAACCTTCGCCTATTCCATCACCTACCTGATGGTGCTCTTCGCCGTCCTGCTGGTGGATCACTACATCCTGATCACCCTGTAGGCAAGGTTCGGCACAAGCCAGCGTAATCTGGCATTCTAGGTCTCCCGGAAATCAGAACAGCTACCCGCAAATTATGGACGTAACTCCGATCATTGATGGCCTCAATGACGCCCAACGTGAGGCGGTCACTGCGCCCGCCGAATCCTGCCTGGTATTAGCCGGTGCCGGCAGCGGCAAGACCCGCGTGCTGGTGCACCGCATTGCATGGCTGGTACAGGTCGAGAACATTTCTCCCTACGGCATCCTGGCGGTCACCTTCACCAACAAGGCTGCCAAGGAAATGCGTTCGCGCATAGAAACCCTGCTGGACGTGCCGGCCTCCGCCATGTGGATAGGCACCTTCCATGGCCTGGCCCATCGACTGCTGCGGATTCACTGGCGTGAGGCAGGCTTGCCCCAGAGCTTCCAGATCCTGGACTCGGAAGACCAGTACCGAATGATTCGTCGTTTGCTCAAGAGCCTTGAGGTGGACGAGTCACGCTGGCCGCCACGCGAAGTCCAGTGGTTCATCAATGGACAAAAAGACGAGGGACTAAGACCGGAGCACATTGATACCGATGGCGACCCCATGCGCAGCCAGTTGGTGGATTTGTATTCCGCTTATCAAAAAGCCTGCGACCGGGCCGGTGTGGTGGACTTCGCCGAACTGCTGCTGCGCGCCCACGAATTGTGGCTCAAGGATGAAGCCCTGCTGGCCCACTACCAGCACCGCTTCCAGCACGTGTTGGTTGACGAGTTCCAGGACACTAACCGGATTCAATATGCCTGGTTGCGACTGCTGGCCGGCAAGAACGGCAAGCCGTTTGTGGTGGGCGATGACGACCAGTCCATCTATGGTTGGCGCGGCGCCCGGATCGAGCATATTCACCAGTTTGAAAGAGACTTCCCCGGAACCCGCACCGTACGCCTGGAACAGAATTATCGTTCCACCGGAAATATCCTGGCCGCCGCCAATGCGCTGATCGCCAATAACAGCACCCGCATGGGCAAAAACCTGTGGACCAGTGACGGGGACGGGGACCCGATACGCGTGTACTCCGCATTCAATGAACGTGACGAGGCGGATTTCGTGGTGGGCCGCATCAAGGACTGGGTCTCCCAGGGAAACACTCGCAGCGAAGTCGCCGTGCTGTACCGTTCCAACGCCCAGTCCCGGGTGCTGGAAGAGGCCTTCCTGAATGCCCGGATTCCCTACCGGGTCTATGGGGGTCTGCGATTCTTCGAACGGGCGGAAATCAAGGATGCGCTGGCCTACCTGCGGTTGATTGAAAACCGCGCAGACGATCCGTCTATCGAGCGCGTTATCAACACCCCGACACGGGGCATCGGCTCGCGCACCGTGGACATTATTCGGGACTATGCACGCGCCAATGCATGCAGCATGTGGGAAGCGGCGGCGGCCTGTATCAGCGACGGGCTCAGCGGCCGCGCAGCCAAGGCAGTACATGCCTTCATGCAGATTATTGAGAAACTGGATGAGCAACTGGAAAATCTGGAACTGCACGAACAGATTGACCGGGTAATCCAGGTCACCGGCCTGATCGAGCATTTCAAGAAAGAAAAAGGCGAGCGCGGCGAAGCCCGTATCGAGAACCTTGAGGAACTGGTCAGCGCGGCCAGGGGCTTTGACCCCGAGGTCGACCCCGAAGTCGAGATGTCGCCCATGGCGGCGTTTCTCTCCCACGCGGCCCTGGAAGCCGGCGAGGGCCAGGCCGATGCCTGGGAAGACTGCGTGCAGATGATGACCATGCATTCAGCCAAGGGCCTGGAATTCCCGATGGTGTTTATTTGCGGCATGGAAGACGGCCTGTTCCCTCACCAGCGCTCGATTAACGACATTAACGGCCTGGAAGAAGAACGGCGTCTTTGCTACGTGGGCACCACCCGGGCCATGCAGACTCTCTACCTGACCTATGCAGAGCAGCGCCGCCTGCATGGCGTGGATACCTTCGGCATCCCCTCTCGCTTCCTGCACGAATTCCCCCAGGACCTGATCGAGGAGGTCCGGCCCCAGGTCAAGGTATCCCGGCCAATGGCCTCAGGGCGCTTCGCCATTACTGAACCCGCACCCTCTGGAGTGCGGCTTGGCCAGCGGGTTCGGCACAACAAGTTTGGCGACGGGGTGATACTCAATTACGAGGGCCAGGGCAGTCATGCCAGGGTGCAGGTGAATTTCGAACGTGCCGGAACCAAGTGGCTGGTAATGGCCTACGCCAACCTGCAGGAACTATAGAATCTGCAGCAGCGGATTTCGCCCTCACACAGTTGGGGTACAATCTGCGACAAAGGTATTAATAACAATAGTTAAAGCGCCTATGCTGGAAGAGGCCCGGGATGTTTTCACCCGGCGGAACAATATCGTGCGGTGCCCCTGGGGGACCAGATTGGATGACGCCAGCTTACTGGCCGAGACAACACTATGAACATACTCATCCTAGGAGCCGGCCAGGTCGGTTCAACTGCTGCATACAATCTCGCCAAAGATGAAGCCAACGACGTCACGGTCGTGGATATCGACGGCGATGTGCTCAGGGAACTGCAGGACCGCCTGGATATTCGTACTGTGCAGGGAGAGGCTTCCCATCCGGACGTACTCGAACGCGCCGGTGCCAGTGATTGCGATATGGTTATCGCGCTGACAGATAGTGACGAGGTAAACATCGTTGCCTGCCAGGTGTGTTACAGCCTGTTCCACACCCCCACAAAGATCGCCCGCATCCGATCGGCGGCCTACATCAACCACAAGGAACTCTTCTCGCGAGACTCCATGCCGGTGGATGTACGCATCTCTCCGGAGCAGCTGGTGTGCGAATACGTGGAACAACTGATCAAGTATCCGGGCGCCATGCAGGCCCTGGAATTCGCTAACGGGCGGGTTCGCCTGATCGGCGTAAAAGCCCGCCAGGGTGGTTTGCTGGTGGGACAGAAGATTCGCGCCCTGCGTCAGCACATCCCCGATGTGGACAGCCGGGTTGCCGCCATCTACCGCTCTGGCAAGGCTGTACCCCCCACCGGGGACACCATTATCGAAGACGGTGATGAAGTGTTCTTTATCGCGGCACGCAAAGACATTCGCGCGGTAATGAGCGAAATGCGAAAACTCGAAGACCCGGTCAGGCGGGTGTTCATCGCCGGCGGCGGTAATATCGGCTTCCAGTTGGCCAAGGCACTGGAACAGACCAATCACGTGCGCATCATCGAGCGTAATCCGGAACGTGCCAAGAAAATCTCCGAACAGCTTAATCGCGCCGTCGTGCTATGCGGTGATGCGGCAGATGAGGAACTGCTGCTGGAAGAAAATATCGACAACGCCGATGTGTTTGTCGCGCTGACCAATGCTGAAGAAGCCAACATACTCTCGGCCATGCTGGCAAAGAGCCTGGGCGCTCACAAGGTGATGGCGCTGATCAACCGACCCTCCTATGCAGCACTGGTGGAACAGGGAAGCATCGACATCGCGATCTCTCCCCAGGAAATCACCATCGGCGCCCTGCTAACTCACCTCCGACGCGGCGACGTCGTGCGGGTTCACTCGCTGCGCACCGGCAGCGCCGAGGCGATTGAAGCCATCGCACACGGCGATGAAAAAACCTCCAAGGTCGTGGGTCGTGCCATCGAAGACATCAAGCTGCCGCGGGGCGCCGACATTGCGGCGATTGTCCGTGGCGACCAGGTCCTGATGGCTCACCATGACACGGTGATACAGGCAGATGATCACGTCATTCTGTTTATCACAGAGCGCAAGCGCGCACTGAAGAAGGTGGAACAGCTCTTCCAGGTAAGCGTAGGTTACCTGTAAGCCCGATCCAGGGTGGCCTGACTCCACCGTTCTTAATAGATAACTGTCAAGACGGAGATTTTTAACCACCAATGCACGTAGGAGCGGTCACAAGAATTTTCGGACGCCTGTTGATGGTATTCAGCATCTTTATGCTGCCACCAGCCGGCGTCGCCACCTATTATGGCGACGGTCAGACGGCGAACTTCCTGACCTCGGCCGGCATATTGTTTGTGATCGGCGCTCTGATCTACCTTCCCCTCAAGGACTATCGCGTAACGCTAAGATTGCGTGACGGTTTCCTCGTAGTGGCCTTGTTCTGGGTAGCGCTGGGCTTCGCCGGCGCCGCGCCCCTGCTAAGTGCAGGTGTGCTTGAGATGTCCCTGGTGGATGCCGTCTTCGAATCCGTCGCCGGCCTGACCACCACCGGCGCCACCGTGCTGATCAACCTGGATTACCTGCCACGGTCGATTCTCTATTATCGCCAGCAGCTACAGTGGCTCGGCGGCATGGGCATCATCGTGTTGGCGGTGGCCGTGCTGCCCATGTTGGGTGTTGGCGGCATGCAGTTGTACAAGGCCGAGACCCCCGGCCCTGCAAAAGACACCCGGATAGCCCCACGCATAAGCCAGACCGCCAATCGATTGTGGATGATCTATTTCGCCTTCACCGTGGTCTGTGCGCTTGCCTACTGGGCCGCCGGGATGGAGTTATTTGATGCCATTGGTCATAGCTTCAGCACGGTAGCAATCGGCGGATTTTCGACTCACGACGCAAGCATGGGCTATTACGACAGCCATACTATCCACTTGATAGCCGTGCTGTTCATGTTCCTGTCCGGGGCTAATTTTGCTCTGCACTTTTTCGCCTGGCAGCGCAAAACGATAAAGCACTATTTTCTGGACCCGGAGTTCCGCGCTTACCTGGTATTCCAGACCGTTCTTATTCTGATCACTGTGGCGGCCCTGATCTGGGGCAAGGAATACGACAGCCTGTCTGACACAATCGTCCACGGTCTTTTCCAGGCGGTATCCATCTCTACCACCACCGGCTTTACCACCACCGAATATATCCATTGGCCCAACGGTCTGCCGGTATTGTTGTTGCTGTCCAGCTTCGTTGGCGGTTGCGCCGGATCCACCGGCGGCGGCATGAAGGTGGTTCGCTGGTTGTTGATTTACAAGCAGGGCGTACGTGAGGTCTTCCGCCTGGTTCATCCCAGTGCCGAGATTCCGGTAAAGCTTGGACAAAAGGCGGTACCGGTTCGAATCATTGATGCGGTCTGGGGCTTCTTCTCGGTGTACGTGGTGTTGTTCGCAATCATGATGCTGTTCCTGATGGCCACCGGCCTCAACCAGGTCACGGCGTTTGCGGCAATCAGCGCGACCCTGAACAACCTGGGTCCTGGACTGGGTGACGTGGCAGCGAATTTCAGGGGTGTGAATGATGCGGCCAAATGGGTCGGCATTTTCGCCATGCTTCTCGGCCGACTTGAGATATTCACACTGCTGGTATTGTTTACGCCAACATTCTGGCGCCGCTAGGAGCCCGCCCATGGGAATAAGGGCAAATCTGCTGGCAATGCTTGAGCGAGGAAACGATTCAGCCATGTTGCGATTTTCGCTGGCTGGGGAGATGCTCAAGGATGGCGATATTGCAGAAGCCATAGAGCATGCGCAGAAGGCGGTGGAAATGCAGCCCGATTATTCAGCTGCCTGGAAACTGCTGGGCAAGGCATGCGTGGCAGCCAATGATTCGGCACGGGCGATTGCAGCGTACAGCCAGGGCATTGACGTATCCGAAGCCCGCGGCGACAAGCAGGCAGCCAAGGAGATGCGCGTTTTCCTCAAGCGACTTCAGAGGGACACATGAACAAAAAGCTCGATAATTCAGGAAGATCCCAGAAGGGTCCTGACGGGGCATATCTCACGCGAGAGTCCTGGCGGGTGTTCACGATCATGGCGGAATTTGTTGAAGGCTTTGAGCAACTCTCCGCCATCCCACCGTCGGTCAGTGTATTTGGTTCCGCTCGCCTCAAGGAAGGACATCCCTGGTATGAACTGACACGGGATATTTCCGAACAACTGTCCAATGCCGGCTTCGCAGTGGTCACCGGCGGCGGACCGGGATTAATGGAGGCGGCCAATCGCGGCGCGTTCTACGGGAAATCCCCCAGTGTTGGCTTGAACATCAAGCTGCCGAAAGAACAAACTCCGAACGCCTACCAGGACCTGTCCCTTAGCTATCGGCATTTTTTTGCTCGCAAAGTGATGTTTGTTAAATTTGCATCAGCCTACGTCGTATTGCCCGGGGGATTCGGCACCCTGGATGAATTGCTGGAAATTCTTACCCTGGTACAGACAGGGAAATCACGAAGGATTCCCATTATCCTGGTGAACAAGGGCTTCTGGGGCGGGCTGCTGGAGTGGATCCGGGCCCAGTTGATTGCAAACAACACCCTGGCCGAAAAGGACCTTGAATTGCTGTCGATAGCGGAAGATTCAAAGCAAGTACTGGAGATCATCTTTGACCACTATCGGGGCCGAAGTTTCGAACCCTCTGTCGAGGACCAACAAGTGATGCTGGAACTTTGAAGATTGCCAACATTACCGGCGGTATGCTGCGCCTTACCAAGCTCCTGGATACGATCAGCCAGCGCTCCGGCGAAGCTATCTCCTGGCTGACCCTGCTGATGGTGATAATCACCTGCCTGGTAGTGTTGTTGCGTTACGTGTTCGACCTGGGGTGGATCTGGCTGCAGGAATCCGTGACCTGGATGCATGCGATGGTATTCATGATCGGTGCGGCGTTTACCATGCAGCGAGAAGACCACGTTCGGGTTGATATTCTTTACCGGGGAATGACCATCAAGAAGCAGGCCTGGGTAAATCTCCTGGGTACACTTTTCCTGCTATTTCCCACCACCTTGCTGATCCTGTTCTCCAGCCTCGGCTATGTTCATGACTCCTGGGGCTACAAGGAGGTTTCCCAGGAAGCCGGCGGCCTGCAGGCGCTTTATATTCTCAAGGCCGTCATTCCGCTTGCTGCGACCCTGCTGACACTCCAGGGACTCTCCCTGGCTCTTCGCAGTGTGCTGGTACTGATGGGCATAACGCCCAGCGAAGAGTCGGCCGGGACATCTGAGCGGGTGCTGCCATGAGCTACGCCGCGCTGCTACTGTTCCTCGGGGTGATAGTCGTATTGATGGCTGGATTCCCGGTAGCCTTTAGCCTGGCAGGTACCGCCCTGATTTTCGCATTTGGCGGCATCGTGCTGGGTGTATTTGATCCTAATTTCCTGTTCACGCTTCCCAGCCGCCTGTTCGGGGTGATGACCAACGACACCCTGATGGCTGTTCCCTTGTTCGTGTTCATGGGGATCATGCTTGAGCGCTCCCAGATAGCAGAGACCTTGCTGGATACTTTGTCGCTATTATTCGGAACACTGCGTGGCGGTCTTGGCATTGCGGTGACCCTGGTTGGAATGTTACTTGCGGCCAGCACCGGCATTGTTGGCGCCACCGTGGTCACCATGGGCCTGCTTTCCCTGCCGACCATGTTGAAGCGAGGTTACGACCCGCGTCTTGCGACCGGAACGATTTGCGCATCCGGCACCCTGGGACAAATCATTCCACCGTCCATCATCCTGGTGTTGCTCGGGGATGTGCTTTCCTCTGCCTACCAACAGTCACAAATCAGTCGCGGAATTTTCAATCCCAAGACGGTGACGGTGGGAGATCTTTTTGTCGGTGCGCTGATACCGGGTCTGCTGCTGGTCAGCCTGTACATCCTGTTTATCGTGATTTACGCCCTGTTAAAGCCGGAGTCCATGCCCGCGGCCAGCCCGGAACTTCGCCAGGGACTATCGGGATGGCAACTTGGAAAGCGCGTCTTCCTGGTACTGCTACCACCGCTGTCACTGATTCTCGCCGTACTTGGATCCATCATTGCCGGCGTAGCAACGCCTACCGAGGCGGCAGCGGTAGGCGCGCTGGGCGCCACCTTGCTCGCGGTGTCCCGTCGGCAACTCAGCCTGGAACGGTTGCGGGATGTCATGCGTGGCACAACCTCCGTTAGCAGCATGGTGTTCCTGATCCTGATCGGTGCATCGGTGTTTTCCCTGGTCTTCAGGGGCTTCGGCGGTGATGAAGCGGTTCGCCACATGTTGCTGCAAATTCCCGGCGGTGCACTGGGTGCGATGGTTGCCGTCATGCTGGTCATGTTCTTGCTGGGTTTTGTGCTGGACTTCATCGAGATCACGTTCGTGGTGGTGCCTATCGTCGGCCCGGTCCTGCTCTCCATGGGACTGGACCCGGTTTGGCTGGGCGTGATGATTGCTATCAATCTACAAACTTCTTTCCTTACGCCACCCTTTGGCTTTGCCCTGTTTTACCTGCGTGGCGTTGCGCCACCCCAGGTCAAGACATCGGACATTTACATTGGCGCCATACCTTTCGTGGCAATTCAATTGCTCGCACTATGCCTGATCGCAATCTGGCCGGAACTGGCAACCTGGCTGCCAGAACAAATTTACGGAAACTGACCCCGCTCAGTCAGCTTGGATGGCCATGCAAAAAAAAGCCCGGGAAAACCCGGGCTTCTTTGCTAATGGTGATGTCTACAAATCTCGGGTCTTGTAGAAGGCCCTCTCCGACACATCGTGATACGCAGCAACATCCTGCTGGAATTTGTTAAAGCTCTCGTAAACTCTTGCGGACATGGGATCAGCGGCAATAGTTTCGGCGAGCACATCTTCACGCAATTCCTTCAGGCGTTTCAGTACATCCTCGGGATAGGGGCGTGGAACAATGTTGTGCTCCGCCTTCAGCGAACGCAGTGCTTCGGCGTTTCGCGCAGTGTACTCGGCAAGCATTTCACTGTTAACGCTTGAAATAGCCGTGTCCACAATACCCTGCAAGTCCTCGGACAATTCCTCGTAAGCGGCCTTGTTCACCATGCACTCCAGTACCGTGCCCGGCTCATGCCAACCCGGGTAGTAGTAATACTTGGCAGCCTGGTGCAAACCAAATGCCAGGTCGTTGTACGGACCAATCCACTCTGTGGCGTCAATGGTGCCTGTCTGCAGGGCGGTAAAAATCTCCCCTCCGGGTAACAGCACGGGGATGCCTCCTGCACGCTTGAGAATTTCGCCGCCCAGTCCGGGTATACGCATCTTCAAGCCTTTCAGATCTTCCAGGCTATTAATCTCTTTGTTAAACCAGCCACCCATCTGGGTGCCGGTATTTCCACCGGGGTTGGGCAGTACGCCAAACGGCTCGTAAACCTCACGCCACAACTCAAGCCCACCACCGTAGTACAGCCATGCGTTCATTTCCTGGGCGTTCATCCCGAATGGCACCGCGGCAAAGAATTGGGCCGCTGGCGCCTTACCCTTCCAGTAATATGATGCCCCGTGTCCCATCTGGGCACTTCCGTCGGACACCGCAGTCATGACCTCCATGGCCGGGACCAACTCACCCGAGGCGTAGACCTGCACAGTGATCCGTCCCCCGGAATTCTGGGTGATCAGCTTGGCGATTCTTTCGGCCCCTACGCCGACACCGGGAAAATTCTTTGGCCAGGTGGTTACCATGGTCCATTTGTGAGTTTTGGCTTCCGCTGATTTTTTGACCTCTCCAGACGGATCAGCCCCCGAGCAAGCAGATATTCCCGCCACTGCGAGACCACCGCCAATACCCTTGATTAAATCTCTACGTTTCATCCCTCTCCCCCATTGGGTCCGAGCGCCCATCGCTATTATTTAATTTAGTCGCGTAGACAAATAATGCTACAAAGACGCGCCGCTTTACCAGCCTATGCTGATTTTGGCCCGATAATCCTAAAAATCCCACATTAAACCCGTTAAAGAGAAAAAATGTGACGGTAAAAACCACTTTATTAAAATTGTAATCGGCAGCTTGAGATTATTGTTAAATTACTATGACTTTGTATTCCATAGACGGATATGCCCGTATTTTGAATAATTTGTGGGATATTGAGTGGATATTCATAGTCCAGGCCCCGGGGATATTTGCCCTGGGACAGTGTTTTGCCGAACAAAGCCAGTACAATGGTCGCGTCTTCACTTGGATCCCTGGAAATGATCGGACTAATTCAGCGGGTAAAACAGGCAAAAGTCATGGTGGCGGGGGAGATTACCGGGGAAATCGGCCCCGGCCTGCTTACCCTGGTTGGGGTGCAGCGTGGCGACAACCAGGCCAGCGCCCGGCGATTGCTGGACAAGATTCTCGGTTACCGGGTGTTCCCGGACGCCGAACAGCGGATGAACCTGAGCCTGAAGGATATCCATGGCGGCCTGCTGCTGGTACCCCAGTTCACCCTCGCCGCCGACACCCGCAAGGGCACCCGGGCCAGCTTTACCCCCGCTGCGGCCCCTGATGAGGCCCAATCCCTGTTTACCTATTTACTGGAACAGGCCCGAGAATCGCACAAGATAGTTGAGGCGGGTGTATTCGGCGCTGACATGCAGGTCCACCTGGTTAACGACGGGCCGGTGACCTTCTGGCTACAGACCCCGCCGGCGGGCTAAAACGAGGCGGCGAAGAAGGTTGGCTCGCTTTCGCTCTTTTTGCAGTATCATTGGGATTCATTAATCAGCCAAGGCCGGAGTAGACATGGGACTAGGTGGTATCAGTATATGGCAGCTGTTGATCGTTCTGCTGATCGTTGTAATGGTCTTCGGCACCAAAAAACTCAAGGGCCTGGGCTCTGATCTTGGCGGCGCCGTAAAAGGCTTTCGCAACTCCATGAGTGATGTGGAGAAAGAAGACACCAAAAAGGTCAGCGAGAAACGCGAGGACGCCAGCTTCGATTCCTCTGAGACTGAGAAGGCCAAGGAAAATCACTCCTGAGCACCTTCCATGTTTGACGTTGGATTCTGGGAACTCCTGCTAATCGGAACCTTGGGCCTGATGGTCCTGGGACCGGAACGCCTGCCCAAGGTCGCCAGACGACTGGGTCGCTGGACCGGCCAGGCCAAGGCGATGGCTCGCAGCCTGCGCACGCAACTCGAATCAGAGATGGAACTATCCGAGCTGAAAAAGCAGGCCGAGGTATTCAAGGAATCCATGAACGCCGATCCCACGGCCAAGCCGGAAACCCCTGAAGCGCCAGCGGCAGACGAAAAATCCAAATCTACTGCTGAAGACTAGGCCGTTCCCAATGACCTCTTCTCCAAATTCCAAGAAAGAAGAACCCCTGGCGGAAGGAACCCTGCTCTCCCATTTGCTGGAGCTACGCGGTCGATTGATGAAAATGGTCATCGCCGTGTTGATTCTCTTCGCATGCCTGGCGCCGTTTTCAGAAATCCTATTCAACCTGGTCGCCCTGCCCCTGATGGAGAAGCTGCCGGAAGGCGCCACCATGATTGCCACCCAGGTGGCATCGCCGTTTCTCACGCCCTTCAAGCTGACCTTCATATTGGCGATTTTCCTGGCAATACCGGTGATCCTCAGCCAGGCCTGGGCGTTCGTGGCTCCCGGTCTGTATCAACAGGAAAGACGCTTCGTCATGCCCCTGTTGATCTCCAGCATTGCCTTGTTCTACATCGGTGTGGCCTTCGCCTACTACGTGGTCTTTCCCCTGATGTTCGGCTTTTTCACCGCTGTCGCTCCAGAGGGCGTAGCGGTAATGACCGATATCACCTCGTACCTGGACTTCGTGCTGACGCTGTTCTTTGCCTTTGGAATTGCCTTTGAAGTCCCGGTAGCCACGGTGTTGATGGTCCGGGCCGGACTCGTCACACCCAAGGATCTGACTGAAAAGCGCGCCTACGTGTTTCTCGGCGCCTTTGTCTTGGGAATGTTGCTGACCCCACCGGATGTGATTTCCCAAACCTTGCTGGCCCTGCCCGTGTATGTCCTGTATGAAGTTGGCATCGTGATGTCCCGCGTGATGGTTCCGGGATACAAAGAGGTTGAGGCGCAGAGAAAGGCCGACGCAGAAAAGTCCTGAGTTGTTCAAGCATGTGGTCGGCGACCACTTTTGGACAACTAAAGGCATTTGAGGCATATAATGCCCGCTTTATTTTATAAATCAGGCGCTGGCAGATGCGGCTCGTACCGCAACGCTGGCGTAGAACTCGACGACTGGTAAGGAGTTAATCCATGTCCAAGGCACCCGCCTCAGCCGGAGACTTTCTCGGCCATCCAAAGGGGCTGTTTCTGCTTTTCACCACAGAAATGTGGGAGCGGTTCAGCTATTACGCCATGCGCGCCATCCTGGTTCTCTACCTGGTAGACCGGATGCGGGCCGATGGTGGTCACGGTCTTGGTTGGGATAACGCCAGTGCGCTGCAGCTGTACGGCTGGTTCACCGGCCTGGTTTACATTACGCCCCTGCTGGGCGGCTGGCTGGCCGATAACGTTCTCGGTCAACGCAAGTCCATCATAATGGGTGGCGCCTTGATGGCAGCCGGCCAGTTCATGCTGGGCACCCCCCACGCCTGGATCCCGGGCATGGAAAACCAGGCGTTCTACCTGGGCCTGGCCCTGTTGATCGCGGGTAACGGCCTGTTCAAGCCGAATATCTCCACCATGGTAGGTGACCTGTATCACGAGGGTGATCACCGTCGTGATGGCGCCTTCACCATCTTCTACATGGGCATCAACCTGGGCGCATTCCTGTCCGGCATCATTGTTGGCTCGGTAGTCAACGCCTTCGGCGGCAGCTGGCAGGCAGGCTTCGTGGCCGCCGGTATCGGCATGCTGCTGTCAATGGTCGTTCAACTGGGCTTCGCACAGAAATACCTGGGTGACATAGGCGTCGTTCCCGCCGCCAAGCTTTCCCGGGCTGCCCAGAAAGACGTGAGCAAGACAGAGCCCCTGACCAAGCAAGAGTTCGATCGCATCAAGGTCATCATGATCATGGGCGTATTCACCATTATCTTCTGGGCCGGTTTCGAGCAGGCTGGCGGCTTGATGAACCTGTACGCCAACCAATTCACTGATCGCGTCATTGGCGGCTTCGAAGTCCCCACCACCTGGTTCCAGTCCCTGAACCCCTTCTTCATCTTTGTCTTCGCGCCGCTGTTCGCTGCCGTGTGGGTGAAAATGGGTGATCACGAACCCACCTCACCGGTGAAGTTCTCGCTGGGCCTGGTACTGCTGGCCGTAGGCTTCCTGTTTATGATCGGCGCCACCCTGTCCCAGGGCGGTGATGTGACCGTGAAGACAGGAATGTACTGGTTGGTACTCGCCTACTTCTTCCACACCATGGGTGAGCTTTGCCTGTCACCCATCGGACTGTCCATGGTTACCAAGCTGGCTCCGCTGCGCCTGGCGTCATTGATGATGGGAGCCTGGTTCGGCTTTACCGCCCTGGCGAACTACCTGGCCGGATTCATCGGCTCGTTTATCGGCCACGGCGACGAAGCAAACATGGTGGATAACGCCCTGTCGATCTTCGGTGGCATAGCCATCACCGCGGTTACCGCCGCAGCCATCCTGTTCTTCATGGCTAACAAGCTGGTGTACTGGATGCATGGTGCCGAGGGCAGAACTGGCAGTGACCAGGGCCATCGAGGCGCCCTGGCGGCCACCGAAGAAGAAATCGATGTGACCGGCACTCACGAGGGTGCGGCAAAAGACCACATGTAATTTGCACTGAGTAGCACTGAAAAGCCGGGGTTTTCCCCGGCTTTTTTTTGCCTCTCACATTTGGCAAGCGAGGCCCGTTGCTGCACACTGCGCTTAGTTTTTGAATATCACGAGGGATTTATGAAACATCGCTATACACCCCTGATTTTGGCTGCCCTGGCACTGAGCGCCTGTGGCCAATCCGGCACGGAACCCGTCACTGAGACACCTGCAACCGCCGCCGAGGCCCGGGCATTTTTTGACCGCTTTAACGAACAGCAATACCAGGTCGACCTGGACCAGGGCCGTGCCGAATGGGTGATGCAGACCTATATCACCTCGGATACCGAGTACCTGTCAGCCAAGGCCTCCGAGCGGGCCCTGAATTTCACCAACCAGGTGCTGGAAAACGCCAAGCGGTTCCAGGGCCTGGCGCTGGATGAAGACGTGGCCCGCGGTCTGCATATCCTGACCTCCTCCCAGGCATTGCCGGCCCCAAGGGCAACGGAAAAGGTTGCCGAGCTGGCGGCCATCGCAAGCAAGCTCAGCTCCATGTATGGCCAGGGCAAATACTGTAACGCCGCCGGCCAGTGCAAGGGTCTGGAAGAGTTGATGGAAATCATGGCCAAGAGCCATGACTACGATGAGCTGCTGGATGCCTGGACCGGGTGGCGTACGATTTCCCCACCCATGCGGGCCGACTACCAGGCATTCGCCGAGCTGATGAACGAAGGCGCACGGGAGCTTGGCTACAAGGATACCGGTGATCTTTGGAAAGCCGGCTACGACATGAGTTCCGACGAGTTTGAAGGTGAGGCCAACCGCCTCTGGGACCAGGTGAAACCCCTTTACGAACAGCTGCAGTGCTATGTCAGAGACCAGCTTGGTGAAGTATATGGCCGTGACAAGGTGCCCGCCGACAAGCCCATACCTGCCCACCTGCTGGGCAATATGTGGGCCCAGGAATGGGGCAACATTTATTCCCTGGTAGAGCCTTATCCCAGCGACAGCGGTCAGCAGGTGGATATCTCCGCCAGCCTGCAATCTCAAGGCTACGATGCGACCCGGATGTTCAAGTCTGCCGAGTCCTTCTATACCTCCATGGGCCTGAAAACCCTGCCGGAAAGTTTCTGGGAAAAATCCATGCTGGTGAAGCCCCGTGACCGGGAAGTGGTCTGTCACCCCAGCGCCTGGGACATGGACCCCAAGGTGAACGATGTGCGCATCAAGATGTGCACCGATCCCACCGAGGAAGACCTGGTCACCATCTATCACGAACTGGGCCACATCTATTACTACCTGTACTACAGCGAGCTGCCACCCATCTTCAGGCGTGGCGCCAACGACGGTTTCCACGAGGCCATCGGTGATGCGCTGACCCTGTCCATGACCCCCGGTTACTACCAGGCGGTAGGCCTGCTGGGTGATTACCAGGAAGACGCCAATGCCCTGATCAACTACCAGATGAAGGAAGCACTGGACAAGATTGCCTTCCTGCCCTTTGGCAAGCTGATCGACCAGTGGCGCTGGGACGTATTTGCCGGAAAAATAAGCCCAGAGCAGTACAACCAGAGCTGGTGGGACCTGCGTACCGAGTTCCAGGGTATTGCACCGCCGGTTGCCCGCAGCGAAGCGGATTTCGATCCGGGTGCCAAGTACCACATCCCGGCCAACACGCCTTACACCCGGTACTTCCTGGCCAGGATTCTCCAGTTCCAGTTCCACAAGGCCATGTGTGACACGGCCGGCTTTGAAGGTCCGCTATACCAGTGCTCCATCTATGGCAGCAAGGAAGCGGGCGAGAAACTGGCAGCCATGCTGGCAATGGGCCAAAGCAAGCCCTGGCCCGAGGCCCTGGAAGCACTTACCGGCAGCCCTGAAATTGACGCCACTGCGCTGATTGAATATTTCCAGCCCCTGATGGGATGGTTGGAAGAAGAAAACAAGGGTAAGACCTGCGGCTGGTAGTCGATAAGACCCAGACGAGAAACGGGGCGCTTCGGCGCCCCGTTTTTTATTCTTTTCCGGCAGACTCCGGATCCGCCGGATCGTGGTGAATCAACACGTCGGCAAGCGGGAATGCATCCTCGATTTCATCTTCGACCTGCTGGCCAATGTCGTGGGCCACGGAAAGCGGCATGTTGCCGTCCATTTCCAGGTGCAACTGGATGAACAGCACGCGACCGGATTGCCGGGTTCGCAATTCATGCAGGCCAGACACTTCGGGATGGGCCATGGCGATCTCTCTTATCTGCTGTTGCATATCCGCCGGTAATTCCCGGTCCATCAGCAACTGCACCGCTTCGTGACCAATATGCACCGCGCTGTAGAGGATCACCATGCCGATCACCACAGCGAGTATTGGATCTACGTAATACCAACCGGCATAGGAGGCGGCCATGGCCACAAGTACCGCCAGGTTGGTGAACAGGTCTCCCACGTAGTGCAGAGAGTCGGCCTTGATGGCCACCGAACCGGTCCGCTTGATCACTTTCCACTGAATGGACAGCAGCAACACGGTAGCAACAATTGCCACAATACTGACAGCCACACCTATCTCCGGCTGATCCACAGGCCTGGGCTCCAGCAGTCGTTGATAGGCATGGAAAAACAGGAACGCGGCGCTACCGGCAATCAACAAGGATTGTCCGAGTCCGGCCAGGAACTCTGCCTTGCCGTGACCAAATGGATGTTCCTTGTCAGGCGGCACCAGGGCGTACCTTACGGCAATCAGGTTAATCAATGAGGCAAGGCCGTCCATCAGCGAATCGATGAGGCTGGCCAGCAAGCTGACCGAACCAGTCATCAACCAGGCTATAACCTTCACAACCACCAGGCCTGCGGCCGTTAGCACCGAGGCGCCTGTTGCCAGCTTCAGCAGGCGTACCGATTCATGATGACTGACGTGGGTATTCATTCAGATATTCTCGTAATCAGCTCTTCGGAAAGGAGGCCCGGACCAGGCATAAAACTGGTTCGTAAAAACTCCGCGTCTACCGGTGACAAGTTAAAACGCAGAGGCGTTTGGTCAATTAATCCGGCGGTGGCCGGCCCATGATCTGAAAACCAACGCACCGCGTGAGTCAGTTTGTCATGCTCGGGGCCAACCGTGGCTCCACTTGTCACCGTCTTTTTCTGCTCAGTATCTTCTTGCCACGGACAGCAACCAGGTTTCCGGATCACCGCCAGCAACATCCAGGTACTTTTGCCATTCCACTCTCAGGGAATTCCGGGCACCCAGGTCCCAATGCACACCCAGGCCAAATGCCGCGGCAAAACCGCTTTTGTCAGGCCCGGAAAAATCTTCTGCTGCCAGCGCACCGCCAGCTTCAATCTTCTGGCTGCTTCTCCAGGCCAGCGCGCCGCCCCGGGCAAACACCTGCACCGAATCACCAATCGAAGCGGTAGCCAGGGCACTGAATTCAAACCCCGACGGGGTAATTTTCATCGAGACCGAGTCACCGCCGATATGTACCGCAGAGGCCCGGACAGCGCCAAAATCTACCCAGCCGGTTTCCACCGCCAACCAGTTGGAAAACTGGTGTCCGGTATACAGCTTCCAGGCCAGATCGGACTCCTCCACCGTATCAAGGGAGGTATCCGGCCAACTGCTCGTCAACTCACTCATCTGGGAGAATTCAGACGCCCCAAATGCCAGCCCCAGGTAGGACTGCTCAGGCTGAACCGACCAGGCGGGCCCGGCCATCAGGCTACAGGCGGCAAATCCGAATAAGGCCGACGCAGGTCTGCCCCAAATCCCAACATTCATGAACTTCCCCATCGGCTAGACATCCATTATCGGTAGATCTTTATCCACTGGCATCCATTCTACATGGCTGTCATAGAAAACGTTTGCCTGTGGCTGTCTATCAATGGGTCCATCGAAATTCGCCAGGGTAATGTGGGTCTCTCCCGGCCATCGGGTTGAGCGAAAAAACAAGCTGCTGCCACATCGGCGGCAAAAACCTCGCTGGGCAGCCTCGGAAGAATCAAACCAGGCCAGTTCGTTCTCGCCCTCTGTAAGCCTGAATTTATCGTTGCCGACACCGACCCAGGTCACGTAACCCGTTCCGTGCGCCTTCTGGCACATCCTGCAGTGACAGTGCGCCGACCAGCTGGTTTCACCCTGAACACTAAATCTCAGGGCTCCGCACAGACAGCCACCTTCAAACTGCTGCTCTTTCACGACTGGCCTCCAATGCCTGGGGTTCTCGAAAAACGCTTATCAAGGATGATGCGCGGCGAACCCGCCCGCTGCAAGGCAGTGCGCCCCTGGGCTCAGGAAATTGTCTGGCTCTGAAAGCGCCTGGCGCGCATCTCGTCAGACCAATAGTCTGCCGGCCATCCAGCCTTCATTTTCAGCTGTCGAACGAAGTCCGAGGGCTCTGGCAGTTGTTGCCAGACCGATGGCAGGTACACCGCATGACGCCATTCCTCCTCCAATAGCAGGCCATCAATGCCCGGGCGCAGGGTGTCGAGCAGATCCTGTTCACTGGAAACCGCAATCTCTTGCATGGGAGTCAGGATAGAAATTTCCAGCGCCAGATTTTCCATCTCCTCAGGCTTCAGAGAAGGAAATCTGGGGTCCCGAAACCCGGCGGAAAATGCCGCCCATGCCACGGCTTTCGCCAAGGGCTCAGTGGCCTCCATCGATCCGATACAACCACGCAGCAAGCCATCCTTGTGCAGGGTGACGAAACACGCCGCAGGTTCGGAAAACGCCTCTCGCAGATCGTCAGGGCCAGGCTGCAGCGGACGACCATACTGCAAGCCATGGCGCAGACTTTTCAGCGCAATCTGGAGTAAAGCGTCCTGTTGCTCTTTATCAAATTTCATACAAGGCGAAAGCTCCATAACCAACCACCCTGTCCCGGGAACCGGCCGTGTCACCTGAATTACGAAGGTCCAGCGCGTCAATTTTCATTCCGCGCCGATTGGCTGCAAGCAACATGCCGTTCAGTGGATGACATCCACAAGCCTGGTCGCCTCGTAAGTCTGCACGCATGGACAGTATCTTCTCGGCGGTGGACTGATCCTGGGTCCGGGCAGATCCATAGGGAAGGTAGTGACTCAAGTCCGTGCTGATTACCAACAGCGTTTTTTCATCGCCCCATTCACTCTCGATCAGGGCCGCCACATCGCCGGGGTCACATAGACCCACCACCACGGGCAGCAATGTGAACCCATCCAGGCTGCGTTGCAGAAACGGCAACTGAACCTCGAGACTATGTTCCTGCCTGTGAGCATCATCTCGAAGGACAACATTCTTAAGCTCCGATACCCGTTTCACTCCCTCCTCATCAATCGGGATTAGACCCAGCGGCGTCTCAAAGCTTCTCGAACCAGGCACTGCCATGCCGTGCAGAGGCACCTGGTGCGATGGCCCAAGCAGTACCACTCGTTCAATGAGGCCGCGATAATTGTCGAGCAAGCCATAAGCCGAGGCGGCAACCTGGCCTGAATAAATATAGCCAGCATGAGGAACAATCAGCACCTTTGGGCAGGTTGTTGATACAGGCAAGGCACTGGATAGGAGGCTATCAACCTGGGCGGTAAGTTCGCCTGGCTGTCCCGGGTAAAACATCCCTGCTACGGCGGCCGGCCTTACATCATTGGACAACATCTCATCGCACCTCCGTTGCGGTCAGCCACGATTTACAGGTCCCTGTACAGTGAGCTTATAATCAAGATTAAGCTTTATGGCTGCGTGATCAATTGTGGAATATGTCTATCGGAATCCACACTGTCGTTACAACGCGCTACTGGCACTTACTGGATAACGGCAAAGTCCAGGGCGACTTGAGTCCCCGCTGTTGCAAGTTAGGGGAAGGGCAGCGTGGCTTGTGCTTTGTTCGCGGTCGAGAACAAGACCAGATCAAACTTTTCAGTTATGGGCGGTCCAGCGGCTTTTGCATTGACCCGATA
>Ga0102890_1000176_pt1 | contig 19678 bp, 20 predicted proteins | sample Colrivmeta1552A3_FD_94876 | JGI IMG/M metagenome (GOLD analysis project Ga0102890, IMG submission 94876) | Estuarine microbial communities from the Columbia River estuary - metaG 1552A-3 | ecosystem: Environmental > Aquatic > Marine > Intertidal zone > Estuary | place: USA: Columbia River...
TGATTACGGTAAAGCCTTAAAAAGTGGTGCTCATTTATCTTCTCTAAGAAGAACCAAAATAGGCGATTTTAACGTAAATAATGCTATAGCTGCAGCTTCTTTCAAAGACTTGCTAGAAAAAAATACTGCCCCATAAAAGGAAAGTTTTCATTGTATCCTAGGAGTCAATAACCCCTAGTAGCTTAGCCTAATTTAACACACCCCACCAATGGCCTATTGGAAAGCGCTTACTAATCTCAAATTAACCCAGTTTGTTTACTTTGTAAACCACCTGAATAGGCGTCAATTGGCTTTTTTAAGCACCCTCTTTTCAATGGGTTTCCTTCTTTTAATTTTAGGAAACCTACACCTATATCCAAACTACTTCAAAGCAGAAAAAGACATAGAAATCTTAATGGCCTTGGAATCAGCGCCCCTTCCAAAAGAAGACAATAAAGCGGTCCTTGAAGCAAAAGAGATTCAAGAAAATTCAGCAGATTTTAAAAGCAATAATGCTTACAACACTGCAAAAAAAGCAACCTACAGCTCAATGAAGCCCAATACTTCTAGTGGCATTATTGCTGCTAACGGCAGTGAAGATGTTGGTATAGGCAACACTTTCAATGAAAAACTAATGGCATTAGAAGAGGAGAATCAAAAAGTTCTAGACAGCTTAAAAGCCCAAAAAAGCAACTACACCAATTTGCCCTCAAGAACAAGGGTCTACTATCATTTATTTGAAAGAGACAAAACAACACTTCCTATTCCTGTCTATACCTGTAAACAAGGCGGAAAAGTAGTTGTCAATATTAAAGTTACCCCAGATGGAGTGGTCGTTGGCACTGAAATAAATACCGTTAAAAGCACTACTACTAACGGATGTTTGTTAGAAAACGCACTTAAATATGCCTCTAAAGCGCAATTTAATACCCGAGAAGGTAAAATGCAATGGGGAACAATTACCTATTACTTTCAAGCAAAAAACTAGCCTAAGTAGGGTGTTCAAGAAAACTTTAATCACCAGAAAAAATTAACGCTGACAAAAATTTAATCCTGTAAAACGCTAAGCTTGAGGAATCTTTAGGCCTCATAAAGTTTAAGCTTAATGGGACACTAAACGTTCAAAAAAATATCCTTTAGAGCACTAAAGACCTAATAAAGCTATGAAATCCTCAAGGGTAGACTGGCCTTTATCCTTGTTGTACCACAACTGTAAAGACGCTTTAAAGTTTGCGTCTAGGCTGCCGTGAATTTCTTTATAATCTGCTGCCATTTTTGTAGCTACAGCAGGTCTTGGACCCCAATGGGACAAAACCTCTAAAGTATTTTTATCTAAAATAAGTACCTTAGGAATTGAACGTCCACCATTGGTCAAGTAGGCGTCCATTAGGACTGGGTGTTCATCTCTTGAAATAAGAGACACAGACCAATTAGGTTGACAAGCAGCTATTTTTGAAACCATGGGAAGGCTTTGCGCGGCGTCTCCACACCAACTCTCTGTTAGGACTAAAAAACGAATGTCTTTAGGGTAATTTTGAATCCTAGCTTGAACTTGTGCGGAAACACTTAAAGTTTTATTCAAACGCTTCATACGTTTATTATTCAAAAGGGTGTAATTGGTTAAAGCGTCACTTTGTTCAAGACCTGTACTCATTCCTTTATGCACTAATTCTTGCATTAGGGTCATATAAGAAGGGTAGTCTAATGCTGTTTTTATAGCAGATTCTATTTGGGCCTTTGTGGTGGACATCTAAAAAATATTTTATAGCTTAGAAAAGTGTTTAAAGCACAAAAATATGAATAAAAAGAGATGTAGTTGGTGTGTAGGAGATCCTATTTATGAAGCCTATCACGACAAGGAATGGGGAAGGGATGTGAGGGAAGACAGTACCTTATTTGAATTTTTAATACTAGAGGGTTTTCAAGCAGGATTAAGCTGGATCACCATTCTAAAAAAAAGAGGGGCCTTTAGGGAGGCTTTTGATCAGTTTGATTATAAGAAAATAGCCAACTACAATGAAGACAAATTAGAAGCGCTCCTTCAAAACAAAGACATTGTAAGGAACCGATTAAAGATTAGATCTAGTGTTCAAAATGCACGCGCATTTATAAAAGTCCAAGAAGAGTTTGGCAGCTTTAGTCAATATTATTGGGGCTTTACACAGGGAAAGACCCTTATCAATAAGGTCAGTGTGTACAAAGAAGCTCCTGCATTCACACCATTATCTGTAGCAATAAGTATGGACCTAAAAAAAAGAGGTTTCAATTTTGTAGGTCCTACTATTATATATGCTTTTATGCAAGCGACTGGCATGGTGAATGACCATGAAGTCAATTGTTATCTTTATTAGAATGGAAGATCGTCATGGTCTTCTTCATTTAAATTGTCTGCTGGACTAAAAGCTTCCATTGGAGGTACTGGTGGAATACCCGCTGCAGATCCTGAACTAGCTGCTTCCAAAGCATCTATTTTCCAACCTTGAATAGAATTAAAATACTTGGTCTCTCCTTGTGGGCTCTGCCACTCTCTTCCCCTTAAATTTATGCCCACTTTCACTTTCTGACCTGGAGAAAATGAATTTAAAAGATCACATTTGTCCTGTACAAACTCAATCATTATATGCTGTGGGTACTGCTCTTCTGTAGTCACAACCAGCTCTCTTTTTCTAAAACCGTTTGTTCCAAAAGTTTTAGTTTCATCTATTAATTTTACAGTCCCTTGTACTTCCATGTGGCGTCTTTTAAATTAAAATTTGTCAAAAACAAAGGTAACAAAATGTAATAAACCCCTTTGGGTTTCTTTCTCAAAATAATGCCTAATTTTAAAGAATATCCTTTTTCACAGGATTTGCTTTTATGAAAACATCTATTAAACTGACTTATGCAAGACCAATACTTATCTCAATAGCCCTCGCTATTGTGGGTCTCATACTATGGAATACCCGTAATTTTTTAAAAGAATTTAAAAAAGAGGCCCAGGATAAGATGTCTATTTGGGCCACAGCCCAATCACAATTTATGGGAGCAGATCCAAATGCCCCCCTTGGAGATTTGGTGTTAGAAATTTTTCAATCCAACACCAAAACCCCTATGATTCTATCTCATACAGATGGTACATATAGCTTTAACAACTTCAATGAAGACATTTCTGAAAATTCAAAAAACTTGAAAATTCTCATCGAAAGATTTGCCAAAGAGAACCCACCAATTAAAATAAAAGAGGGTGAAACCGTATTGGCTACCCTGTATTATGGAGAATCGCCCAATATAAAAAAACTCAGGTATTTTCCATTGGCACTCCTATTAATACTTGGCTTATTTTCTGCTGTAGTCTATTTCGCGCTAAAATTAGAAAAAGTAGCCGCTCAAAATATTTTATGGGCCAGTATGGCTAAAGAAACCGCCCACCAGATAGCGACTCCTCTAAGTGCATTAATGGGTTGGAGCAGCCTTTTAAATGAACGTGGCGTATCTCCTGAAATCACGCTTGAAATAAATAAAGACCTTGAACGATTGTCTACAATTAGCAACCGTTTCTATAGTATTGGTCTAGAAACTGGCTTAGATAAAGTAGCCTTAATACAATCTACCCAGGAAGGGATTCAATACCTCAGCGATAGATTTCCAAAATCTGTTGACATTCAGTTTCAGTCCAAATTAGAACCACATATAATTCCATTAAACAAACCGCTTTATTTTTGGTGCCTGGAAAATTTAATAAAAAATAGCATAGATGCTATGAAAGGACACGGAATTATCATTGTTGAAATAGCAAAAAACAAGAAATATATTGTAGTAAGTGTACAGGATCACGGGCCAGGCATTGAAAAAAAATACCTTAAAAAAGTGACCAATCCAGGATTTAGTACTAAAAAATCTGGTTGGGGATTGGGGCTGTCCTTGACCAAAAGGATTGTGACCCAGTTTCACAAAGGCGTCTTGAAAATACATTCAGAAACCAACAAGGGTACGCGTATTGAAATGCACTTTCCTATGGCCTAATTGATAGTCAAAAAATACTTTAAGATTCCTTTATTAATCGCTTTGAATAGAAATTCATTGACGGAAGCGGTCTAATTAACTGATTAATCAGTTATTATAAGCAGCCATTATGTCTGCTGCAACGGTCTCATAATCGGAGGGTGTAAGAACCTCTTTTTTAGAAAAAGTAGCGTCTGCCATACTATTTAATGGGATTAAATGCACATGGACATGGGGCACTTCTAAACCAATTACAGTAAAACCAACCCGCTTACAAGAAACTGATCTTTCAATAGCCTTTGCCACTTTTAAAGAAAATGACATGAGGGATAAATAATCTTCCTGGGAAAGATCTGTAATCTTATCTACTTCTTTCTTTGGTACACAAAGCGTATGCCCCTTTGCATTTGGATTTACATCTAAAAAAGCAATACAATCTTCTGTTTCTGCAATTTTATAAGCAGGAATATCGCCTTGAATTATTTTGGTAAAAATACTAGCCATCAGTAGGGTAATGAATAAAACAGTGGTTAAATAAAAACAGTGGTCAAATAAAATAGGAAAAAAGTCTTTTGCCTGTATTGATAGACCCTTATGACCTGTACTAAATCTAAGAACGAGTAATGGCTACAATCTCAAAGCCCATAGTTCCATTGGGTACTTTAATTTCAGCAATGTCTCCTACTTTCTTCCCCAATAAACCTTGTCCTATAGGAGAGTTTACTGAGATTTTTCCTGACTTGAGATCTGCTTCACTTTCAGCCACTAGGGTGTAAGACATTTGCATCCCATTCTGGGTGTTTTTCAATTTCACTGTAGAAAGCACTAAGACCTTAGAATTATCTAGTTGTGACTCATCTATAAGTCTTGCCCCAGCCAAAATTCCTTCCATCTTAGCTATTTTAAGCTCCAAGAGCCCTTGGGCTTCTTTAGCCGCGTCGTATTCAGCATTTTCAGACAAATCTCCTTTATCTCTGGCTTCTGCAATAGCTTGTGAAGCCTTTGGCCGCTCAATGTCGCGAAGCTGATTCAATTCGTCTTTCAACTTTTTTAATCCTTCTGCGGTATAATAAGATACTTTACTCATATCTTCATGGTTTTAAATAGAAAAATCCTCTATTGTAGAGGATCATAACAAAGATACATAATTTTTTATTCAAAACAGCATGTTATGTCTAAAGTCAAAACCATAAAAACCCTTGCTATACTTCTGTTTTTTAGCGCTTTGATGGTAAACTGTAGTACTCAAAATTCAAGAAGGAATCCTTACCTTCAAGAACTTAACTTTTCTATTGAACTTAATTTAAGCTTACCCAAATACAACCCACTTAAAATTATAGGCAACCCAGTATATATAGATGCTAGCGGTATTGGCACCAAAGGAATCATTGTTATGAATTCTGGCTTTGATCAGTTTGTCGCTTTTGAAGCCAGCTGTGCCAATCATGCCCCAAATAGCTGCAGCACGTTGGTTATTGATGGTCAAAATGGAATTTGTGACTGTGACGCTTTAAGCTACAGTTTATTCACAGGGCAGTTACTAAACCCAGCCAACAGCACGGAACGAAACTATGATCTGCTGGCCTACCAAACGCAGGCCAGCGGAAACACAGTAAGGGTTTTTAATTAAGGCATCGGCGAAGCCAAATAACCCAAAATAAATTGCTTAAAAAGAAAAGGTAGCGCCCAACAAAAAGTTGGTTCCTGCCTGGGGGTAATATCCAGCACCTTCTACCGTGCTTATGGTCCCTGGGTTAGAAAAATCGTCGTCGTAGGTGAAAAAATAACCGTTACTCACAAAGAGATTATTAAACAAATTATTCACCAAAAGATTCAACCTAACTTCCTTAAAAGTATGCGATAAATTCCAAGTGTATTGGGCATTTAAATCCGTATGGCTGTAGCCTTTTAAAACGGAGGCGGCTGAATCAATGTTTCCCATATACTGCTTACCAACCCGCTTGTAGAGCATGCTTAAAACAAAATGCTCATCTATATTGTACTGGACCATTTGTCCTGCAATAAATCTTGGAGAAAAGGCTATTTGTGTATTCCCTAAATCTGTTAGCACACCATCTCTATTGAAAAAATAGTCTAAATTCCTATGGTCGCTAAAAGACACATTGGCCTGCCACAACCACTTATTAGACATTTGCTTTTGAGCGTCTATTTCAATTCCCAACCTATAACTATCTCCTACATTGGCCCTTAGTGGCGCCCCCACATCATTTAAAGCCCCTGTTAAAACCAATTGGTCTTTATAACGCATATAAAACAGGTTGGTATTTAATTGAAACGATGGCGATAAATAACGCCACCCCAACTCAACATCTCTGAGTTGTTCCGGTTTAGGATTGCCGCTTTCGTAATCATTTCTATTGGGTTCTCTATTCGCCACAGCATAGGAAACATAAATACTGTTGGCTGGATTGGCTTGATAAGTAAGGCCCATCTTAGGGTTAAAAAAACCAAATTCATCGTCTACTAATCCGGTCTCTTCTCCGTTGGCTGTATAACCTACTCCCCTGTACTGGAGGTCTACAAAAGAAGTCCATTTTTGGCCAAATTGCTGCTGCCATTTCAAGTAAATATTCGCGTCTATTTTAGTAGAAAAATCGTCGTAATAGCGGTCTCCTATATGAGCCGTTCCCATATGCTGTGCCCAAATAACTTCTCCAAAATGTGCCCCTTCATACTTGTTTAAAGCACCTCCAAGAATCACCTGACCCTGATTGGTTTTCTTGGTTACAGCGGTAGTAAAACCATAAAATCTATTGTCTAGCCAACGCCTCCTAATGAGGTCCGTAGGGGTTTCAGAAGGCAAACCAATTCCGTAAGAACCATCTGTTTCTTGGGACTTATACTGTTCAAAATAACCTCGGCCTCTGGTGAAATGAAGGGCGAATTGGGCGTTCCAACCATCCGCTAATACTTCATTCCAATGTAATTGTGCATGGTCTTGTTTGTAGTTGTCCTCTTCCTTGTCATGAAATTGCATGAGTCCATTGGCATCCGTATACATTCCAGAAGGATTGAACCGTCTGTTTTCATTAAGGGTTTGTGCGTCTATTCCGTTCCATGCCTGGTAAGTAACTTCATGACCACCAAATAAAAGTCCTTTTAAAGTAGTGCTCCCTTTTTGATAGGTCCCCTGTAAGAAATAAGAAGACAATCGGGCACTTGCCCTGTCAATATAGCCGTCCGAAACAATACGAGACAGCCTTCCTGAAAGGCTAAAATAGTTGTTTAAAAGACCTGTGTTAAATTGAACACTGTTGTTTAAGGTGTTAAAACTACCTACAGCGCTTCTAATTTGAGCAGAAGCTTCCGGAACCGCATCTTTGGTTGAGATATTTAAACTGGCCCCAAATGCGCCAGCACCATTGGTAGAAGTACCTACCCCTCTTTGAAGTTGTACAGAAGAGACAGAAGAGCCAAAATCTGGTAGGTTCACCCAAAAAGTACCCTGAGATTCTGGGTCGTTATAGGGAATTCCATTGATGGTTACATTGACCCTTGTCGCGTCTGAACCCCTCACCCTAATTCCGGTGTATCCAATTCCAGCTCCAGCATCTGAGGTGGTTACCACTCCAGGTAAATACTGTAACAAAATAGGCAGATCCTGCCCTAAATTTCTAGCCTCAAAATCTTCAGCCTTTACATTAGAAAAGGAAACACCCATGGCTTTTGTGGCCCTGAGGGCACTGACAAAAACCTCATTTAAGGCAATTTCTTTTTGGAGCAAACTGTCTGTTTGCTTTGTTTGGGCCCAGACTGCTGTTGTGAGCAGTGCAGTAGCCAGTGTAGTGAAAACAATTTTCATTCGTAATAAAATTAGTACGAATAAAAGGGGCTGTTATTCTGGTTAAAATTCAGTGAAATGGTCGCTTAAAGCTTATGAATTGGACTTATTTGAACAAAATAAATGCGCAAATAAAAAACAACAATAGCTTTTAAGCAGTCCCTTGGCAGCATTACCCGCCCAGGTTCCATGGGTATAATCTCAGCTTATTCAATAAATGAAGTTCGCACCCCTTTGAGACAATGCAAAGATAGGGGGCAAATCCATAGGGCACAATCTTTTTTTAAAGAAATATCGCTTGGCTTTTCTATACGCTCCTAGCCTGGCATATGACCAGGGTCAAGGAGGTCTAAAACAGTTTTTACAGGGGTAAAGGTTTCTTTGGGTACTTCTATAAAAATACTGTTCCATTCCCACATACCACCATTCCAAAGTCCTGGAAGTTCTAGCACTTTGACTCTTTTACCCAATCGATTCTTTTCAGCAATAAAAGCAGCAGATGGGTTATTAAAAGCAGTAAGGTCAAAAGTTTCTCCCTTATAGTTTTTAATTCCACAGACAATATCTACCGGATTAAAATGGGTAGACGCTTCAAATATTTCCAATTGTTCGGGATCCTTAACAGCCACTTGAGACGCTTCAATAATCTGAAGGCTCTCTTGGCCCAAGCTGTCCTTTGTCCAAAATGGTCCACCTCCAGTCTTACCCTCGTTCTCCACCATACCACAAACCCGAATAGGCCTGTGGAATAATTCCAATAAGAACGTGCGCTGCTCTTCTAAAGCCATTTCTTCAAAGTATTCCGGCAGATTTTTAGAAAAGGTCTCTTTAAAGAAAGTGACCATAAAGGCCAAATCAGTAGCATCTAAGGGAATCTCTGAATCTAAAGCCTCCGTGTAAGCAAACATTTGTTGTTGTACCTGTAATAATTTACCCCCCAATATTTTTTTATACTCTAAAGAGGTTTCTAGTCCGTGAGGGGCACATACATTGTCTACATTTTTGATAAAAATTACATTAACTTGTAAAGCCGCCAAATTGTCCAACAAAGCGCCATGGCCCGCTGGATGGAACACCAAACGACCGTCATTATCTCTAAGCGGATGCAAATCTAAGCCAACCACCAAAGTATCTGTCTCTGTTTTTTGATGGGAGAATTGAACATTGAATGCCCCCAAATCACGAAATTTATCTGAAGCTGAAATCTCTTTAATCGCCTCATTAAAAGCGGCTAAATGACCCTCTGAAATGGTAAAATGTAATTGCGCTGTGCCTTTACTTTTGGCATAATGCAAAGCCTCTAAAATATGTTCCTCCAAGACCAAGGGCGTCTGACCTTCATTTTTATGAAAAGGCAATAGCGCCTTAGGTTTGTTGCCTAAGTTAAGGCCAGGACTTTGCAATAACGCCTTGAGATATAAAATTACTGAAGCCGGGGCGTCAAATGAAAAATCTGCAGGAAGCTGCTTTAAAACAGTGTCGTGAAAAGGAAAATGATGGGCTTCCTTTATAAAATCAGATACTTCTACATGGGATTTTAAGTAAGCAGAAAAAGAAAAATCTTTCGCTTCACTAGCCTCTAGAAAAGAGAGTAAAGGCTTAAACATTCGCGTTGCCGCACCCGAAGCTGGTACAAATTTCACTACTTCGGTAGTATTTTGAGCGTCTTCAAAAAAGCGCACTAATTTACGTGCTGCTCTAGGTTTTAAAACAGAAATGCCATCTCCAATAGTGGCCGCTCTCTCTAAAGATTGTTTAGAAAGACCCCTTCTAAATGTTTTTAAGTCTTCGGTAACCTTATCTACCGAAATATTGAGCTCCTTAAATTGTTGAATATCTTGAGTGGTCCAAATCATTTTTTAGCAAGTAAAGCGTCTATATGTGCTACTGCTGTAGCCAATCTAGTTTTCTTATCACCTTTTAAAAGGACATAAGGACGGTTATATTTGTCAAGGGTTTCTTTAAAATAGGCAAACATTTCCTCCCTTGCCGTGGGTTTATCCCTAAGGTCGTCTGCCTCCCATGGCACATCAATATAAGTTAGAAAATACAAGTCATAGGTGTTTTCCAATGCGTATTTTTCAAGTGTAGGGTCGCAGTATCCAATATAATAGGCTTCAGAATATACTTTGGTTTCCAAAAGATCTGTATCACAGATTAACAAATCTGTCGCTTTTTGGGCCAATTTATTTTCTAAGGCAATCTGCCCAGCTGCAATGGGCAAAAGGTCATGAGGCTCACAAGTCTTGCGCTCTTCATTCCATTTGTCTTGTAAATATTCTCTGGCAAACTCTGGTGCCCAAACCGTGTTGTAATGTCTCGCCAATTGTTCAGACAGAGTGGTTTTACCCGTAGATTCAGGACCAAAAAGAACTACTTTAACGAGTGTGGAGGGCTGTTGCTTAAATTTTTCTTCCATGATTGGTATCCGAGAACGGCAATAATAGTAAACAGTATATATTGAAAGGCGGTAAAGGTAAGGCCTTTATACCAATAAAGTGGTATGCTGATCAGGTTCCCTACAATCCAAAAATGCCAATGTTCCCACTTTTTTTTGGCCATCAGCCACATGGCCACAAAAAATATTGCTGTGGTTAAAGTGTCTACGTAGGCGGTCCAGACATGGAACATTCCAAAGTATTGGTACACACAGACCACAAAAAAAATAGCCCCAATAAATAAATACCCCGCTTTACGCCATTCATTACTGGCAACTCGAGATATTTGAGGCGCATGCTGTACTGTTTTTTTATACCACCAAAACCACCAACCATAGATACTCATCGCGCTGTAATAACCGTTAATAATCATGTCCCCAAGCAATCCATAAACCCACAAAATATACACAAAAATACCTGTGCTGATGAATCCTGTTGGAAAAACCAAAATGCGCTCCTTGTGGGCAAACCACACAGAGAGTACGCCTAAAAAAACCGCGGTCATTTCCAGTCCTACCAACCAAGGAGAAACGCCAAAATACGCTCCAAAAAAAAATTCAAATGCCTGCTCCATCACTCTAGTAATATTTGGTTTAAACCATTAGTAAATTTGCGCCTTCTTTAAAGCTGTTGCATAAGCCTCTTTTAATTGGCCCTCTCGGGCCGATGCCTTTTCAATTTCCATGCCCCAAACACCTCCAAAATCTCCAATTTCAAAGCCATTCAAATCATAAAAGACGTCTTGTTGAGCCGTGCGAATACAACCCCCGAGGGTATTTTTAGCCCTCCAAAAAACACTGATATCTTTAAGAAAACTCAAGCCAGGAGTACTGGCCATTTTATATATAGTTTCTTTAGCAGCCCAAATATGTGTGAGGTTTAAAATGTCTTTTGATTTATGGGCATTAAATGGAGTGAATTTATGGGCAATTCTCAAAATTTTCTCTCTTTGCAGCTCAACATCTATACCAACTGGTATATTTTTGTGAACTACCAGTGCCGTTTGTGTAAAAGAGTGTGAAATAGACACATAAGAACCGTCTTTTAAATGTGGTTTTCCTATTGCGTCATAAAAAAGATCCTGATCTGTGTAACCTGCAAGCGCCATCAGATGCCTAATACTTAAATAAGCCCTTCTGTGCAATTCAGACTTCATCTGCGCTAACCTTTTTACACTGTATGGTGCAAGAGAAATTCCCTGGGACAGAAAAAGCTCAGGCTCAGTTACATCCCAAAGGTAAACGGAACCATTATGGCCAATAGGAATTGTCTTTTGCAGCGGCATTTAATTCTGAGCTATGTTGTATCTTTGCAACTTAATAATACTACGAAAGTAAAAATAAAAAAAGACTATGAGTGCAAATCCCCTACCCTATGTACCTTTTAAGGTAAAAGATATTGGATTGGCCAACTGGGGCCGTAAAGAAATTACCTTAGCAGAAGCAGAAATGCCTGGACTAATGGCTTTGAGAGAAGAGTACGGACCTTCTCAACCTTTAAAAGGATCTAGAATTGCGGGTTGTTTACATATGACCATACAAACAGCCGTGCTTATTGAAACATTGGTAGCCTTAGGGGCAGAAGTCACTTGGAGTTCTTGTAATATATTCTCTACCCAAGACCATGCTGCAGCAGCTATTGCCGCTGCTGGAATTGCGGTTTACGCCTGGAAAGGAATGAACGAACAAGAGTTCGATTGGTGTATTGAACAAACCCTTTTCTTTGGTGAAGAGCGCAGCCCGCTCAATATGATCTTAGACGACGGTGGTGATTTAACCAATATGGTCTTAGACCAATTCCCTGCCCTAGCAGAAGCTATAAAGAGACTCTCAGAAGAAACCACCACAGGGGTGCACAGATTATACGAAAGAGTTAAAAAGGGAACTTTGCCCATGCCAGCTATTAACGTAAATGACTCTGTCACCAAATCTAAGTTCGACAACAAATACGGATGTAGAGAATCTGCAGTAGATGCCATTAGACGTGCCACAGATACCATGCTTGCTGGAAAAAGAGTCGTAGTAGCAGGATACGGAGACGTTGGAAAAGGTACAGCCGCTTCTTTTAAAGGGGCTGGTTCAATAGTTACTGTGACTGAAATTGACCCTATATGTGCGCTTCAAGCTGCTATGGATGGTTTTGAAGTGAAGAAAATGGCTTCTGTTATTGGAAATGCAGACATAGTAATCACTACTACTGGAAATAAAGACATTATTCGTGCAGAGCACTTTGAAGCTTTAAAAGACAAAGCCATTGTTTGTAATATTGGTCATTTTGACAATGAAATAGACATGGGTTGGCTCAATAAAAACCACGGAAACACAAAAGAAGAGATTAAGCCCCAAGTAGATATGTACACCATTAATGGTAAAAACGTCATTGTACTGGCAGAAGGAAGATTGGTAAACCTGGGTTGTGCCACTGGACACCCTAGTTTTGTGATGAGTAACTCATTTACCAACCAAACATTGGCACAAATAGAGCTTTGGACCAATTCTAACGCATATGAAAACAATGTGTATATGCTCCCGAAGCACTTGGATGAAAAAGTAGCTGCATTGCACCTGTCTAGATTGGGTGTGGAGTTAGAAACACTTAATGAAGAACAAGCAGATTATATAGGTGTTACTGTTCAAGGACCTTTCAAACCCGAGTATTACAGGTACTAAATTATACGCTTAACAGCAGAAAAAAACCCGCCAATGGCGGGTTTTTTTCTGTATTGATATTAATGATCAGGAAACTGATCAGAAAAGTGATTATAAAAAAATCCTATGCTGCATAAGCAACATAGGATTTATACCATAATATGAAAGGGTACATTAAGCCTCGAATGGCTCAATTGATACGAAAGACTTACCGTCTACCTTTTTTGTGAATTTCACTAATCCGTCTACTCTTGCATGTAATGTGTGGTCTTTACCAGCATATACATTTTCACCTGGATTGTGTCTTGTTCCACGTTGTCTCACGATGATGTTCCCTGCAATAGCAGCTTGGCCACCAAAAATCTTAACACCTAAACGTTTTGACTCTGATTCTCTACCGTTTTTAGAACTACCTACACCTTTTTTATGTGCCATGATCTATCTATTTTTAACTTTATTATTTAGCTTAAAGCAGCGATTAATTCTGCTTTCTTCATTGCTGAAATTCCTTCAATTCCCTTAGCTTTTGCCATGTCTTTTAACTCAGCAACAGTTTTAGAAGACAAATCTTCCTTAGTTTTTGGGGCAGCTTTTGCAGGCGCTTCTGCTTTTACAGCAGCAGGCTTAGCAGCAGCTGGCTTAGCAGCGGCTTTTGGAGCAGCTTTTTTAGCTCCAGAGGCAGTAATACCCTCTATCACAATTTCTGAAAGGTATTGTCTGTGTCCATTTTTAACACGATACCCTTTTCTTCTTTTCTTTTTGAAAACAATCACCTTGTCTCCTTTAAGATGTTTAATTACTTTGGCCTCTACTGCGGCTCCTTCTATAGCTGGGGCGCCAATGGTAATGTTTTTTCCGTCTTCTAAAAGCATCACGTTAGAGAATTGAACCTTCTCTCCTTCTGCTTCTGGCAAACGGTTAACAAAAACCTTCTGGTCTTTTGCAACTTTAAATTGCTGCCCTGCTATCTCTACAATTGCGTACATAGCTAATGTTTAATAGTTAATTAAGGCCTAAATAAGTTTAGGCGGGTGCAAATATACGATTTATCATTTGATATGCAAATCCTTTTTTTAAAGAAAACAAGCTAAAGATCACCAACTTATTTAACTGATTATCGATAAAAATATACGGATTGTCTTAATTAGTTAGAGAGATTTGACTTTAAATACCATTTTGACCTATATTAGTGTAACATTTTTAGGTTTTAATATACCTACAATTAAATATAAATATAAAGAAGCATGAAAAAGAATCATTTAGTTGGGCTATGCCTGGGATTGCTGGCCTTTACAGTACAAGGACAAGAGGTAGCGTATGAAGAGTACGACCTTGACAATGGCCTTCACGTTATTTTACATCAAGACAATGGTGCCCCTGTAGTAACCACATCTGTCATGTATCATGTAGGTGGTAAAGACAGAAGCGAGGGCCGTACTGGCTTTGCCCATTTTTTTGAACACCTATTGTTTGAGGGAACTGAGAATATTAAAAGAGGAGAGTGGTTTGACATTGTCTCTTCCAAAGGAGGGAAAAATAATGCAAACACCTCTCAAGACAGGACCTATTATTACGAAGTGTTTCCTTCAAATAATTTAGAATTAGGGCTTTGGCTGGAGTCAGAAAGAATGCTTCATCCGGTCATTGACCAGGTGGGTGTAGACACTCAAAATGAAGTAGTCAAAGAGGAGAAACGCTTAAGGGTAGACAATTCACCTTATGGAAACTTACTCAATGTAGTGGGTGAGAACTTATTTAAAGTGCATCCTTACAAAGATCCAAATATTGGATACATGGAAGATTTAGATGCCGCTACTTTAGAAGAATTTATTGACTACAAAAACACCTATTACGGACCTAATAATGCCGTTCTTGTTGTAGCTGGAGATATAGATATAGCCAAAACAAAAACTATGATTCAGGATTATTTTGGCCCTATTCCATCTGGAAAAGAAGTCGTAAGAAACTACCCTAAAGAGGCGCCAATCACCGAAGAGATTAAGGCCCAAGCTTTTGACAACAACATTCAAATTCCAGCTGCTGTGGTGGCTTATAGAACACCAGGTTTTGCCACAAGAGAGGCCTATGTTTTGGACATGATCTCATCTTATTTAAGCGACGGAAAAAGTTCTAAACTATACAAGAAAATGGTAGATGACAACAAACAAGCACTTCAAGTAGGCGCCTTTAATGTAGGCCAAGAAGACTACGGCATGTACCTTGTTTTTGGTTTGCCCCTTGGAGAGGTGAGCTTAGAGACCTTAGTGGGTGAGATGGAAGCAGAAATTTCTGCTGTAAGATCTGGTCTTATCTCAGAAAGTGATTACCAAAAGCTTCAAAATAAATTCGAAAACCAATTCGTAAACTCAAACTCAAGTGTAGAGGGTATTGCCAACTCTTTGGCAAGAAACTTCATGCTTTACGGAGACACCTCTTTAATCAACAAAGAAATAGATATTTACAGATCTGTTACCCGAGAAGAAATTCAACAAGTGGCAGAAGCTTATTTAAAGCCTAGCCAAAGAGTTGTGATTGATTACCTACCTACCCCTAAAGAAGAAACTAAATAGTTATGAAAAAAATTATACTGAGTTTAGTCATTGCGCTTACAACCGTGAGCCTTTACGCACAAATAGATAGAAGTACTATGCCCGAGGCTGGACCAGCCCCAACGATCAATTTAGAGGAACCCATCCGTTTTGAACTTAAAAATGGCTTGACAGTGATGGTGGTAGAAAACCACAAATTACCTAGGGTCTCTATTCAATTAAGTATAGACAATCCACCGAGTTTAGAAGGAGAAAAAGCAGGTGTTTCAAGTTTAGCCGCTGGATTATTGGGTAATGGAAGCACCAATATATCCAAGGATGCATTTAACGAAGAAGTAGATTTTTTAGGCGCTAGTTTAAATTTTGGCGCGTCTTCTGCTTTTGCCAGCTCCTTGTCTAAATACTTTCCTAGAATATTAGAACTTATGGCAGACGCTGCCATTAACCCTAATTTTACTGAAGAGGAGTTTCAAAAAGAAAAGGAAAAACTACTCACTGGCTTAAAATCTCAAGAAAAAGATGTTTCTGCAATGGCTGGAAGGGTTCAAAGTGCCATTGCTTACGGAAAAGAGCATCCTTATGGAGAGTTTGCTACTGAAGAAACAGTAAATAAAGTGAGTCTAGAAGATGCTAAAAAATTCTATCAAACTTACTTTAATCCAAACAATGCTTATTTGGTGATCATTGGAGATGTAGACACAAAAGCCGTAAAAAAGTTAGTAAAGAAGCATTTTAATTCATGGGAGAAAGGCGCTCAAGTATTGACCAATTGGAAAAATCCAGTTACTGCCTCACAAGCGACAATTAACTTTATTGACATGCCTAATGCTGTTCAGTCTGAGGTAAGTGTTCAGAATGTGGTTAAACTTCAGATGAAAGATCCTGACTATCTGCCCACTTTAATGGCCAACAGAATTTTAGGTGGCGGTGGTTCTGCTAGATTGTTTCAAAATTTAAGAGAAGACAAAGCCTACACATACGGATCGTACTCAAGTATTGGAAACAGTAAATATGTGCCTTCAAGATTTAGAGCATATGCCAGTGTTAGAAATGCTGTGACTGATTCAGCTGCAGTACAAATTTTAGAAGAGATTCAAAAAATCACATCTGAGCCTGTAACTCAAAAAGAGTTAGATGCCGCAAAAGCAACTTACGTAGGTAATTTTGTAATGGCCTTAGAAAGACCTAGTACAATTGCTAACTACGCACTAAATATTGAAACAGAAGGCTTATCAAAAGACTTTTACAAAACCTACTTAGAGCGCATTAACGCCATTACTATAGCAGATGTACAACAAGCAGCTGGAAAGTATTTTAGCACAGAAAACACCCAAGTAGTCGTAACAGGAAAGGGCAAAGAAGTCCTAGAGAACTTAGAAAAAATGACTTTCCAAGGAAAAAAACTTCCTGTAAAGTATTTCAACACAAATGCAGATCAAGTAGAAAAACCTGAATACAAAATGGAGCTTCCAGCTGGGGTGACTGCGCAAAGCGTGATTGATCAATATTTAGATGCTATTGGAGGAAGGGCCGTTTTAGAAAAGGTAAAAACAGTCGCTATTTTTGCTTCAGGTGAAGTTCAAGGTATGGCATTAAACTTTCAATTAGTCAGGACCTCTGACAACCAATTCATGCAAAACATTGAAATGATGGGTAGGTCAATGAGCAAACAAGTATTTAATGGAGAGAATGGTTATGCCATGATGCAAGGACAAAAAATGGACTTTAATCCACAGCAAGCGGCCATGATTAAAGATGAAGCACAACCTTTTTACGAGCTTCACTTAGATCCAGAAGTAATTTCACTAGAAGGGATTGAAAAAATAGATGGTGAAAATGCTTACAAAGTAAAAGTGTCTGGCAACAGAGTGGCTTTTTACAATGTAGCCAGCGGTCAAAAAGTTCAGGAGGTTACCACCACAGAAATGATGGGACAAACCATTGAAAGTACCATGAAATTTGGGAACTACAAAGAAGCCTCAGGAATTATGTTTCCATTTTATCTCGGACAAATGATGGGGCCACAATTAATAGAGTTTAACATAGATAAAGTTGAAGTGAATAGTGGTGTAACCGCTGAAGATTTTAACTAAAAGGGAATACCCTTCAATATGAAATTGAATATTAAAACAGCGCCCGTAGGGCGCTGTTTTTTTTACCTTTGTGAAACCCATATAACACCCATTTCTAATGATAAAAAAAATAGTCCTTTTTGCCCTTGTTTTAATTGGATTGCAGGCTTGTAAATCTGACGCTAAAAAAGAAGCGCCTTCACTTATGAAAGAAGTTATGGATGTACATGACGCAGTAATGCCTAAAATGGGTGCCATTGGTAAATTAGTTAAGTTACTCAATCAGCAAAAAGACAGTCTTTTGGAAGCGGCACCTACAGCAGAAATTGATTTAAAAATAGTCGCGCTTTCCACGGGTGTAGACAGCCTGCAAAAAGCCCATAAAAAAATGATGACATGGATGAAAGATTTTGGGGGTAATTTCACGGCAGACGAAATCTTAAAAGGCAAAGCTTTAAACGCTGAAAAGAAATCCATACTTGAGCAAGAGGCTACAAAAGTAAAGGAAATGGAAGCCGCTATCATTGGCAGCATCCAATATGCTGAGCAACTTTCAAACCAATAAATTAAACTAGTGGTGGTTCAAATTCAGACGCGCCTTTGACTTTGTTGCCTTAATAAAGACTACACATCTTCTATTTTGACCTTGTTGCCTTATGAAGACTACACGTCTTCTATGGAGTCTTCCACGACACCTGAGAAATCATTTCCCTTAAATCCTCTATGATATATTGGGCTGCTGGATAGATAGAGTCGTAATTTGGCTTAATATTAAAATACAAAGCCCCATTTAAAAAATGCTTCTCCTTGTCTGTAACATAAAACTGAGCTGAAGAGGCCGCATTGCCTTTAATTTCATAAAGTACACCAGCCTTTGAGCCACCATCTTCTTCATAAGGATAAGCCACAATAGCGGTGGCTTTTGTTTGGTGCTCGGAGAGTTTCTTTTCAATTCCGTGAACCATTTCATCCAAAGAAAGGGTCATTGGCGCGTAATTAATATACAGACTCGCATTTAATTCAGGGTAAAACAACTCAATGCTCTTTGACGTCTTATTTAAGACCTGCGCCCTTTTCGGGACAGGTAAAGTGTAATATTCGTTTTCAAACAAGCGGTAGTTGGCCTTTTGATAAGAAAGGGCCAAAAAGGCCTTGGGCTTGGGATATGTAGGCGTGGAATTGCAAGACGTTATAATAAACGCGACAAACAGACTCAAACCGCTATAAAAACCCCTCACAACAATTAATTTTTTAGACCTCTTTTTGGGGCAGTGTCACTTTAATTTGACGCAGCCTTTTTTTATCCAAATGCTCTACATTAAAAACGTAGTCGTTAAACACAATTTTAGCCCCTCTTTTTGGAAACCCTTGGGCAATCTCTAATACAAATCCGGCGATTGTTTCAGACTCTCCTTTATGGTCTTCAAAAAGCGCGTCATCTTCAATTTTAGTGACCCTATAAAAATCTTTTAAGGTTGTTTTGCCCTCAAAAACAAAATTATAAGCATCTAATTTAGAGTATATTAAATCTTCGTCGTCAAACTCATCGCTAATATCACCTACTATTTCTTCAATAATATCTTCCAAAGTAACAATCCCTGAAGTCCCTCCAAACTCATCTACCACAACAGCCAAATGCATTTTCTTCTCTTGAAATTCCAGCAATAAGTTATCCAGTTTTTTGTTTTCAGGCACAAAGTAAGTAGGCCTGATTAAGCTGTTCCAATTAAAGGTTTTTCGGTCTATGTAGGGCAACAAATCTTTGACATACAATACACCAATAATTTGATCCATATGGTCTTTGTATACGGGAATTCTTGAATATCCCTGACTGGTAATAGATTCTAAGACCTCGCCAAATTTCAGGTGGTCTGACAAGGCAAAAATATCTATCCTTGGTCGCATGACTTGCTTTGTGTCAGTGTTTCCAAAAGATACAATACCCTCTAGAATTTTCTGCTCCTCTTTGGTAGTGTCTCCTTCAGAGGTTAATTCCAACGCCTGTGAAAGGTGGTCTATACTTAGGGTAGATTTTTGCTTACCCAATTTGTCATGTAAACTAATACTAATCCATCTCATTGGCATACTCAAAGGAGTAAAAAGTAGATCTATCACTTTTAAAGGTACCGCCATTAATTGCGCAAAAGAACGTCTATTTCTATTGGCATATACCTTTGGAAGAATCTCCCCAAAGAGTAAGATCAAAAAA
>Ga0102890_1000219_pt1 | contig 17808 bp, 14 predicted proteins | sample Colrivmeta1552A3_FD_94876 | JGI IMG/M metagenome (GOLD analysis project Ga0102890, IMG submission 94876) | Estuarine microbial communities from the Columbia River estuary - metaG 1552A-3 | ecosystem: Environmental > Aquatic > Marine > Intertidal zone > Estuary | place: USA: Columbia River...
AACAAGCCCAACTCGGGCGCATCTTGTTAGCTGCCGATGCGGCACATAGTTTTGGTGCTTTATACAATAAGCAACGTGTCGGAAGCCTAGCAGACATCACGGTATTTTCTTTCCATGCGGTGAAGAATCTCACTACAGCTGAGGGTGGTGCCATTACTTTTAACCTACCCGAAGGATTTGACCACGATGCCATTTACAAGACGTTCAATATGAAAATCTTGCACGGGCAATCCAAAGATGCCTTGGCAAAAACGCAAAAAGGTGCATGGCGCTACGATGTTTTGGAACCGGGATACAAATGCAACATGACCGATATTCAGGCAGCCATTGGCTTAATTGAACTCGGGCGTTACCAAGAAAATTTAGACCGTCGAAAAACCATTTTTACCGCCTACGACAAGGCCTTTTCTACTTGCAATTGGGCACAAACACCCATTTACCAAAACGACGAAAAAACAAGTTCGTATCACCTTTATCAGCTGCGCATCAACAACTGCACTGAAGCACAACGCGATGCCATTATTCAAGCCATTTTTGACCACGATGTAGCTGTCAATGTGCATTTTCAGCCTTTACCGTTGCTTACCGCCTACAAAAATTTAGGCTACGATATAGCTGATTTTCCCAATGCCCTAGACAACTATTCCAGAGAAATTTCATTACCGGTTTATTACGACCTCAATGATGAACAGGTTGCTACCGTTATTGAAGCTGTTTGCGCTTCAGTTCATCAAATATTGGGTATGTAATGATTCATGAATTGACAAATAAAACGAGCTTTTTTATTACCAAACAAATGATCAAAACCATCTTCTTTACATTTCTCATACTCCCCTTTTTGTCCTTTACACAAGATTGGCCCATCTATGACCAAGATTGGTATGATCGCAATTTAAAAGATTGGCCATCCAATTACAAAGATCTCAACGATACTTGTGATGTCATTCCATTAGGTGTAAGCTTTGGCTTTTGCGCCATGCCACTCGGTTGGGCGTTGACAGACTCGGGCTGTGTGGTGCTGTCAGGTTGCGGCTGGATTGGTAGCGACGGCATCAATTACGAGAGTTCTTTTTTCAGTTCCTCTTATGAATGCAATAGTGCCTGTCTTCAAGATACCGTTGTCATTTTAAGTTGCGTTGATTCTGCATTGATCGACCTTCAAGTGCTATGCCCGGGCGTTATTGACCCCGTGTGCGGCTGCGATTCCATTTCTTATCAAAATTCGTGTATCGCCACCAGTTATTATGGCGTCAGTTCCTTTTATCCTGGCGAATGCGTCACGAGTAAAGTGCAGGCCATAGCCGCTAACCCCATTCTTGTTTATCCAAATCCAAGTAGTGGTGTGTTTAGCATGAAGCCCCTTCAATTGGGAAAAACACTTCGGTTTTATAATGTCTATGGCCAACTGGTTTTCTCCACCGAAGTAAATGCCATCGAAATGAAAATTGACCTCGAACTGCTACCCAAAGGATGCTACTTATTCACAATTGACAACGGAATGAGTCAGAAATTACTGATAGAGTAGATATTTAATTTCCAAAAAGCACCAGACTCCGTAGATCTACTGAAGCAAAGCAGCGCGCTTCTGATGAACTTTGAAAAAATCAAGGTTCATTATGTTTATCAAAACTTACTCCAGTGCTGTTTTTGGCATCAGCGCCACCACCATTCAAGTCGAAGTCAATATCGATATCGGGATCAACTTTCACTTAGTTGGCCTCCCAGACATCGCCGTAAGAGAAAGCCACCAGCGCATCAAAGCCGCATTTCGCAACAACAAGCTCCATTTTCCAGGCAAGGAAGTCACCATCAATTTATCTCCAGCCGACATCCGCAAAGAAGGCTCTGTCTTTGACCTCCCTATTGCCATTGGTATTCTTGCCGTCACTAAGCAAGTCAAAGACACCCGCCTCGGTGAGTTGCTCTTGCTCGGCGAGCTATCTTTAGACGGTAGTATTCAACGAACCAAGGGCATCTTAGCAATTGCACTACAAGCCAAAGCAGAAGGCTTTAAAGGCCTAATTGTTCCGCTCGAAAACGCGGCCGAAGCAGCCATTGTTTCCGATCTTGAAATTTATGGTGTGCAATCCATACAGGAAGTCATAGCCCTTTTGAATGGCAAAGGCGAGCTCAAACGAACGCCTACCATTGGGCCCGAAGTCTTTGAACAATTGGCCACCCAAGCATCTCTAGACTTCGCTGAAGTCAAAGGCCAATTGCATGTAAAACGCGCCTTTGAAATTGCTGCGGCGGGCTCGCACAACCTGATTTTAGTAGGCCCGCCGGGTGCCGGAAAATCTATGCTAGCCAAAAGATTACCCTCTATTTTGCCGCCGATGTCTCTAGAAGAAGCACTCGAAACCACCAAAATTCATAGTGTTGCCGGCAAAAAAAGAAACGCCGGAATTGTTACACAGCGGCCATTTAGAAAACCACACCATACGATTTCAGATATCGGGCTTATCGGCGGGGGGAGTTATCCGCAACCGGGCGAAATTTCTTTGGCACACAATGGCGTGTTGTTCCTAGACGAACTTCCGGAATACAAACGACACGTGCTAGAGGTATTGCGACAACCTCTTGAAGACCGCGCCGTCAATATCTCCCGCGCCCGCTTTTCTATCGACTACCCTGCCAACTTTATGCTCATTGCGGCCATGAACCCCTGTCCGTGTGGCTTTTTAAACCATCCCGAAAAATCTTGTGGTTGTCATCCGAATGCAGTGCAGCGCTACCTGCAGCGGGTTTCTGGGCCGCTTTTGGACCGCATTGATATGCACATTGAAGTGAGCCCGGTAAAGTACACCGAACTCAATCAGAGCGCCGCCGCAGAGAGCAGTCAGGAAATCAGGCTGCGTATACTTGCTGCACGCAAATTACAACAAGAGCGGTATGCAGCGCAGCCCGGTACGTATGCGAATGCACAAATGAGCCGGCGCGAGGTCGAACAACATTGCAAATTGGGCCCCGACGGTCAAAAAATACTACAAACCGCCATGAAAAAACTAGGTTTGTCGGCCCGCGCCTATGAGCGCATCTTAAAAGTAGCGCGCACCATCGCCGATTTAGAAGGCACATCTCAAATTACAACAACGCACCTCAGCGAGGCCATTCAATACCGAAACCTCGACCGCAACCACTAAAAAATACTACATTTGATACATGAGACTTCTAATCTTTCTTTGCTTTGGTTTGTTTGGTCAATTTTTAATGGCACAAAACCTAAATATCGGCCATACCACACTCACTTTCAATGATCCCAACCGAACAGGTGGTTTTGGAAGCGGCGGTGGGCCGGGCCGACAAATCCAGACCGAAATTTATTATCCGGCCACAACTGCTGGTGAAAATGTGGCTGTTGCCGACGGCCAATGGCCAGTCATTGTCTTTGGTCACGGCTTTGCCATGAACTGGGATGCCTATTCAAATATCTGGTCTGCGTTGGTGCCATATGGCTACATCATGGCTTTTCCGAGAACAGAAAGCGGACTTTTCCCATCGCCAAGTCATGGCGATTTCGGGCAAGACATCGCGCTTATTGCTCAAAAAATGACCGCTGCGGGGCAAAATAGCACGAGTATTTTCTATTCCAAGATTTCCGCGTATGCCTGTGCAATGGGCCATTCTATGGGTGGTGGTGCAGCAGTTTTAGCAGCAAGTCAGAGCAATCAATTTGATTGCTACCTTGGCTTGGCGCCTGCAGAAACCAACCCCAGCGCCATAGCGGCGGCAGCCAACCTACAAATTCCTTCGCTTGTATTATCGGGTAGCAACGACGGCGTCACCCCTCCAAGTCAGCACCATTTACCCATTTTCAATGCCATTCCGCACGAGTGCAAGAGTTTTGCCAACCTCATCGGGGGTGGACACTGTTACTTTGCCAATAGCAATTTTAATTGCGACTTCGGTGAAAGCACTAGTTCAACTGGCATAAGCCTGAGCCGTTCCGAACAACAAAGCCTCATGTACCAGCAAATTATACCATGGTTGTCTTATTTCTTAGGTCAAAGTTGCGAAGGTTATGCGGCATTTATAGAGTATCCAATCAACGGAATCTCTCTGAATTCTACATGTCCTAGTAACATCCCCGACGTGACCATCACTCAAAATAACAATACACTAAGTACAACAACCCAAGGTAACTCCTATCAATGGTATCTCAATGGCGAACCCATTCTTGGTGAAACCAATGATAGCCTACAAGTGTCAGGAATCCTTTCAGGAGTCTATCAATTATTGGTGTATTTTGATTACGGCTGTCAGTACAGCAACAATATTGCGCAAGTTGCTGAATTCGAAAAAAATACCCTGAATATTTTTCCAAATCCAGCCAAAGATTTCATAGAAATCGCAGGCCTTCCTTTGATTGACTGCAGTTATACCATTTTGAATTTACAAGGGCAATTCGTGCAGGGTGGTACATTGGGTGGTGAAAATTCAACAATTCTTCTCAATGAGCTCCCAAAAGGTTCTTATTTTCTTCATTTAAATGGAGTGAGTTTCATGGTATTGATTAAGCGTTAACAGCACACAAAAATCAAAACAATTCACTAACTTCGGGAACTCTTATCATAAAATATGCTCAATAAATTACTCTTTACCGCTTTTCTTATTTTCAGTTTTGCATCTTTTGCCCAAGACTACACCATTCGCGGTTTTCTTCACGACGCCTCTAACGGAGAACCCATCTCCGATGAACGCGTCAAAGTACTCAAGCTAGACAGCACTCCTGTAGCGGTTGGTTATTCAAATATTGCTGGTTTCTTTTCGATTCCCAAATTAGAATACGGTAACTATATCCTAAAAATAGACAAAGCTAAATACGAGCGTACCTACCTCACGGTAGTCATGACCCCTGCCAAAAAAATCTACGATGTTGGTTCATGGAATTTAAATCCCAATACACTTAGTATTCAAGATGTAAGGGTTACCAATGAAGCTAAAGTAAAAAAGCAACAAATTGGCATGTCTGAAGTCAAAATGGACAAACAAGCTGTGGAACGCATCCCGATGTACGGTGCAGAGAGCGATATCGTTGGTGCTTTGAGCGTTACGCCGGGTGTCATTACAACAGGTGACCAAGGAGGACAATTGTATGTTCGCGGTGGAACGCCCATCCAAAACAAAACCTTGCTCGATGGCATGACCATCTACAATCCTTTTCACTCCATTGGCTTTTACTCCATTTTTGAAACAGAACTTGTCAAGTCTGTAGATATTTATACGGGTGGGTTTGAATCAAAATACGGAGGCCGTATCTCTTCTATCATGGATATCACTTACCGCGATGGCAACCGTAGTAAGTTTGCCGGTAAAATCTCCGCTTCACCTTTTATGAGTAAAGCCGTATTAGAAGGTCCATTAGGTAAAAAGAGCAAAGATGGCCTTGCAGCCGGTTCTTATATGTTTACTGCCAAACATTCACTTTTAGATTATACCAGCAAATCGCTTTACCCAACTGTAAACGACGGCAACGGACTTCCCTTCAATTTTACCGACCTCTACGGAAAAGTTACTTTTAACGGCGAAGGCGGCTCCAAGGTGAGTGTATTTGGTTTCTCGAATCAAGATTCAGTCAACTATAACGTAGCTGACCTCGATTGGAATGCGGCCGGCGGCGGACTCAACTTTACGTTGGTACCTAGTAGCTCTCCAATTTTCATTAGAGGACATGTCAACGGAAGCAACTATGAAACCACCTTTATTGAAACAGGCCAAGAACCTCGTTATTCAAAAATAGGCGGCTTCGATATGGGTTTTGATTTTACTTTCTTTCAGAAAAATGAAAGTGAACTCAACTACGGTTTCAATTTAAGTGGTTTCAATACCCAATTCATCACCTTCAACGAACTCGAAAGAAAAATTGAGGCCAGCAACTTTACCACAGAAATTGGCAGTTATGTCAACTACCGCTTGGTAAAACCTCGTTGGGTTTATCAAGGTGGCTTGCGCATGCAATTATATGCGTCCCTCAATACCGTTTCCCTCGAACCACGCTTTGGTGCCAAATATAACGCCACCGATAAACTGCGCTTCAAATTCTCAGGTGGGCGCTTCTCGCAAAACTTTACTTCCGCTTCATCGGACAAAGATGTAGTGAACCTCTTTAACGGTCTTTTGTCTGCGCCAACCAATGTACAAGATCAATTCATCAATGAATTCCAACAAGTGTCCGAGATCAAAAATGGTTTGCAATATGCTTGGCATGCCATTGCTGGTTTTGAATACGACCTCAACAAATACTGGAATGTAAACATCGAAGCGTATTATAAATACTTCGATCAACTTAGCAATATCAACCAAAACAAACTCTATAGCGATATCGCACAATTTGAGCTCATCGACGACGTCTTTAAAAAAGACTTTATCATCGAATCTGGACAGTCTTATGGCGTAGATGCACTCGTCAAATATACCAAAGACCGTATTTTCCTTTGGGCAGTTTATTCTTTAGGTTACAACACCCGTTGGGATGGCTTCAACAACTACTTCCCTGTTTTTGACCGTCGTCACAATGTCAATCTTGTAGGGTCGTACGCATTTGGTAAGGATAAGAAAACAGAGCTCAATGTTCGTTGGAACTTAGGTTCAGGCTTACCCTTTACGCCAACTGCTGGTTACTACCAACTCGAAAATTTTGGAGAAGGCCTCACTACTGACTATGTCACGAACAATCCGAACAACATCGCTACCATGTTGGGTACGTTCAATTCACAAAGATTGCCTTACTACCACCGCCTTGACATCACTGTTAAACACAGTATTGTTACGAAAAACAAAAACAATTTAGAGCTTGTTTTGGGTGTGACCAATGCTTATAACCGGAACAATATTTTTTATGTGAACCGCATCACCAATGAAATCATCTATCAATTTCCAGTTCTACCTAGTTTAGGTGTCAGTTATAAATTTTAGAGAATGGCGCACATCAGGGCTTTTCAAGGTATACGGCCAGTTCGGAGTAAAGTACATTTAGTGGCCACACGCCCTTATTACTCCTACAAGAAAAATGTATTAAAGGCCAAACTCGAAGACAACCCTTTTACTTTCTTGCACATCATCAACCCCGAGTTTGGTGCGCAAATCAAAACCAAACCCAACTCCACAGAGCGCTTTTTACAAGTCAAGCAAAAATTTGAACAATTCAAAACTGACGGAATTCTGCTCACCGATACACAAGCACAGCTCTATATTTACAGGCAGTCCAGAGACGGCATGGTTGTGTCAGGATTTTTTGCAGGTGTAAGCATTGATGACTACCTGAATGGAAACATCAAAATTCACGAACAAACCCTCACTGCCAGAGAAGACGTCTTCACCAACTATCTCGATGTTGTTGGTTTTAATGCAGAGCCAGTTCTACTTACCTACGAAGGACAAGCACCTATTCAAAAATTCCTTGATAAGTATCTATTGACACGGCCAGAATACGAATTCACGACAACCGACCGCATCACGCATGAAGTTTGGTTACTCAGCTCAAGCGACTCCAGCGAGCTTTGCGCTGCATTTAAAAGTGTCCCCGCTTTATATATTGCAGATGGTCATCACCGCTGCGCCTCCTCGGCACGCTACACCCAACAACTGCGCGCCAAGCACGTCGACTATCCCGAAGCAGCTAATTACTTCCTCGGTTACCTCGTCGATGAAAAAGAAGTGCAAATTGCGGCTTTTCACCGCTTATTGAAATCGACCAATGGTTTAGACCTCAAAGGGCTTATGGCCATACTCGCCAATGAAGGCAGCATTGAAACACTTCAGAGCGCGCTCTTACCAGAAAAGAAACACGACATTCATATTTACATGAGCGGTACTTGGCTCAAATTTAGACCCAACCTAAATTTCATCAACGACCAAGACCCTATCGAGACCCTCGATTCGTTTATCCTTTCTGACCTTATCCTGAAACCCATTTTTGGCATTATTGACCTCAAAACTACAGATCAAGTAGAGTTTGTACCCGGTAACGAACCGCTTCAAAAAATCATCGACACCGTCGACGCCAAAAAATTTGAAGTTGCCTTTTTATTACACCCAGCCAGTATTGCCGATGTTAAAAAAGTAGCCGATGCGGGCTTGAACATGCCGCCAAAATCTACTTGGGTAGAACCCAAACTCCGCAGTGGGCTCACTATCTATTCGCTAGAAGCATGATCCAAACACAACTCAATGCCGTACGCGCTCAAATTCCTGAGCAGGTAACCCTTATTGCCGTTTCCAAGACCAAACCTGTCTCCGACCTCCAGGCTGCCTACGATGCAGGCCAACGACACTTCGGTGAAAACAAAGTTCAAGAAATGGTCGAAAAAGCAGCACAACTTCCATCGGACATCCATTGGCATTTAATTGGCCACCTGCAAACCAACAAGGTCAAATACATGGCTTCATTTGTACACCTCATTCATGGTGTAGACAGCCTCAAATTACTTCAAGAAATTGACAAGCAAGCCAAAAAAGCAGGACGTATTCAAGACGTATTACTGCAATTTTATATTGCCCAAGAAGACACTAAATTTGGTCTTGACCTGCAAGAAGCGCAAGAAATACTAGATTCCATCGAATTCCAACAACTCAAACGCATTCAAATTTGTGGTGTCATGGGCATGGCCAGCAATACTTCAGATGAAAAGCAGGTCGCTAGAGAATTTGCTGAACTCAAAAAGATTTTCGGCACCTTGCAAAACAAGTATTTTCAAGACGCGCCAGCATTTAAAGAAATTTCAATGGGCATGAGTGGTGATTACCAATTGGCCATTCAAAATGGCAGCACCATGGTACGGGTTGGAAGCAAAATTTTTGGGGGGCGTTAAACGTCAAAAATCAAAGAAGACATTTCGGCTTTGCGTAGGTATTTCTGGGCAAGTTCTTGGATTTCTTGCGCTGTAATTTTATCTATCGCCTGATGCATTTCTGCAATGGTGTCGATCTGACCAAAAGCCAACATGCTTTTACCTAAGCCTTGCATGAGTCCTGAATTGACGTCCATACCTAAAGCCAAATGGCCTTTGAATTGTCTTTTGGCCTGAAGTAACTGACTTGAGCTGAGTGTTTTGTCGCGTAATTTTTCGAGTTCTTTGTCAATCAGCGCAAGGGTTTTATTGACGTTTTTGGACTCTGAGCCGAAGTAAATTTGCCAATAACCGGTGTCAGCAAAGGTGTGGTAGTTGGCTTCGATAGAATAGGCATAGCCGTAGCGTTCCCTAACCGATAAATTGAGTCTGGAATTGAGTGCAGGGCCTCCGAGAATATTGATCAATAAAGACATCGCGATACGCTCATCTTGGTGATAGCTTGGTGCGAGACCACCCAAAACAGCATGTGCTTGGTAGTTGGCTTCCTTCAATGATTCATTGAAAGGTTTGGCACTATTGAACGGATGCGGACTCGGACGCTCAGCGGTGAGTGGCATGGCGGCAAGTGCTTTTTCAAGCGCTGCTTTCAACTTGGCAAGGGGTATGTTGCCGACAAATGACACCACTAAGTTATCCGCGGTAAAATATTGTTTGACGTAGTCTTGAAGGTCCTGTTGGGTAAAACCCGAAACACTTTCTTTGGTGCCGAGGATGTTTTGACCTAAAGGATGTCCTTCAAAAAGTTTGGCGTCGAAATCATCGAAAATTTTGTCGCTAGGTGAATCGAGGTAAGAGTTGATTTCATCTAAAATGACTTCTTTTTCCTTTTCGATTTCTTTTTGCGGAAAAGTAGAATGGATAGAGATGTCTGCCAATAAATCAATGGCTCTTTGGGTATGTTCTTTGGAAAAGGAAGCATACAAACACATTTCTTCTTTGGCCGTATAGGCATTGAGTTCGCCACCGACTGAATCGATGCGCGACAAAATATGGAGTGCTTTTCTCTTTTCGGTTCCTTTGAACAAACAATGTTCGAGAAAATGCGCCAAACCGATCTGGCTTGCCGACTCATGGCGAGATCCGGCGGCAAAGAAAAAGCCCAAATGGGCAACTTGACTTGGCACTTTAAGGTAAACCAAACGCGTTCCGTTCGATAGCACTTCGCAAATTGGTTGGTAGGCCTTCATTAAGGATTCAGGAGTTTAGATTGCCATTGATTTTGATGACGGACATATGCGCGGCGTTCGTGCAAGCGCGAGGGCTGACCTTGCCAAAATTCAAGGTATTGAGCGTCTAGGGCAAAACCTCCCCAATGAGGCGGGCGCGGAACGATTGCTGGAAATTGGGCGTCGTAGGCCTCAAAACGGGCAATGAGTTCGTGGCGGTCGGTAAGGGCTTCGGATTGTTGGGAGGCCCAAGCACCTATTTGGCTCTCGCGCGGACGCGTGGCAAAATAAGCATCGGAAATAGAAGCTGCAATTGGAGCCACAGTACCTTCTATGCGTACCTGACGCATGAGTTGTGGCCAAAAAAAGAGTAGAGACGCTTTTGGATTGGCATCAAGCATTTGACCTTTTTGTGAAAGGTAGTTGGTATAAAAGATAAACTGGTTATCGAGTAGTTCTTTGAGATAAAGCACCCTAGAACTTGTCTGAAAATCATTGTTGCAGGTACTAAGTACACAAGCATTTGCTTCGAGTTCTTTGGCATTTACAGCAGTATCGAACCATTCAGAAAAAGCATCAAATGGGTTGTCTGGCAAAGCACCTATGGCCGACGGGAGGTCGAAATCGGCGTGGTTTTCGCGGTATGCTTTAAGCCATTCGCTCATGTTATGCTTGTTCGGTTTCGTCTGAGATTTCGGAGTCGTCTAGAAAAACGTCTTCGTCTTCGTCGGTATCTGAACCTGATGCAGAGAAGACCTGACGAATTGGTGTATGTGTCGTTTCTTCCTCAAATTTAGGCGCTTTTTGAGCTGGAGACTGGACGTCTTCTTCGCGGTATGGGAAAATTTCAACAATTGGCGAAGCCGTAATGGAAACCACATTGAAATCAATCATGAGGGTAGCTAGGCTTTCTTCCATGCGTTCATAGGATTCTTTGACGTTGGCCGCACTCACTAAAAAGTTTTGGGAGATGGTCTTGGCTTTTTCGCCGTCTTCGTCTATGCGGTCGTAGGTAACTTTGCACTTGAACCATTGTTCGGCGTCGTCGTATTGAAAGATATCGTGAAGATCTGTTCGGGTAATGCCCGTCACTTGAAATTCGCCGCGAATGCTAGAGCCTAATTCTTCGTAGATGCGCGCTTCGGCGTCGGTGAAGGTCATGGCGGCAAGTAAATAAGGTTCAGAAACCCTTTTAAATGTGCCGTTTTCGAGTTGTTTGGTGTATTTGACTTTGACGGTAAACCAGCTATTCATGCGTTTTAAATTTGGACTACAAAGATAACACGCTCGTTTGAATTAACACTACTTCGTAAAGCCAAATGGCAATAAGTTTTGAACGGATGGAAGCACCAATACGTCGCCCGATCTTTGAACGAGTAACACTTCAATTGCGTTAGCTTGACGCGCTTCGCTCTCTAGCATGACTTGTCGACAAGAGCCACAGGGCGATAACAAAGCTCCTTGGGGCATGAGGTCGCCTTCAGCTACAATACAAATTTTTAAAATGGGGTCATTCGGATGATTCGCTCCAGCGTAAAAAAGCGCCACCCTTTCAGCACACAAACCGGACGGATAAGCAATGTTCTCTTGGTTGTTTCCTTCGATGACAAGTCCGCTTTGCAGCAAAACACTCGCGCCTACTTGAAACTTAGAGTATGGCGCATACGCCCTAGAAAGCGCCGCGTGAGCAGCCTTTGCGAGCGCCTGATCTTGTTCAGTGAGGTCTTGAATGGAGGGAATCGAACGGTATGAAAAGGTGAATTGCTGTATCATCGGGGCATTTATACGCAAAAGCGCGCGAAATGTTTCAAGATTTAATTTAACAGAGTAGCGCAATAAGAGGTCTTTTTTCGGTAAATTCGCGTTTTTAGCATTTATGGAAGCAGACAAATTAAAAGCATCATATGGCGTAGGCATGAGCATCGCCGAGAGTTTAGCACAACAAGACCTCTCTACCCTTGACCTCGATCAGGTTTTGGCAGGCATGCGCACCATTTTTAATGGCGAAGAGCCCCTCATGAGCCCAGACGAAGCTAACCTTCATATTCAGCGCTACCTGGACACACAGAAAACCCAAAAATACGAGGTCAACAAACTAGCTGGCGAAGCGTTTTTGGCCGACAACGCCAAGCGCCCTGAAGTACACAGCACCGCCAGTGGTTTGCAATATGAAATCTTAGAAGAAGGCAATGGAGCCAAACCAGGCCCAACAAGCCAAGTAACAGTTCATTACCACGGCACACTCATCGACGGCACTGTCTTTGACAGCTCAGTTCAAAGAGGAGCGCCAGCCACATTCGGTGTCAATCAAGTCATTCGCGGCTGGACCGAAGCCCTTCAACTGATGTCAGAAGGCGCTAAATACCGCTTGTCTATCCCGCAAGAATTGGCCTATGGCGCCAACCCACATCCAGGTGGTGCTATTCAACCATATGCTGCCCTCATTTTTGACGTCGAACTTATTTCCATTGCATAAAACAAATTCAACTATGAAATTTCTAGCCCTAATTGCCTTAATGTTTACTTTGTTTGCTTGCGGCAACGACGTCGTGACCTTCAAAACCGACAAAGAACGCTACTCCTATTTGTTGAGCGTAGAAATCGCCAAACCTTACATTACCCAAGCGCCATTTACCAAAATGGACAAAGAAAAAATGATTGAAGGTTTTGAAAACCCTGTCAAAGAAGCTGAGCTCAAAAAATATTACAAAGACCTCGAACTCCTTCTCGGACAAACAGGCAAAAGCTTCAACGAAAAATACCTAGACCAAGGTTCTTTTGCAGTTGGCAAAATCAATCGCGAGCGCTTTGATCACTATTTTGAAGAACTCGACGCTAAAGCACTCATCAACAGTGATTTTGTGAAGAAAGGCTTTGCCGATGGTTTAAATAAAAAAGACGCCGAGGCACTTAAAGGCCTTGACCGTAAAAAAATCATGGCTGGCTTTGAGGCTTTAATGAATCAAAAATATCTAAAAATCACCGAAGGCTACAAAGCTGAAGGCGAGGCGTTCATGGCTGCCAACAAAACCAAACCTGGCGTCAAAACAACCGCAAGCGGCTTGCAATACATGGTCATCAAGGAAGGAAAAGGACCTAAGCCAGGCCGTGATGCCCGCGTCAAAATGAGTTACATCGGCATGAACCCCGATGGCAGCATCTTTGATCAGTCGCCAGCTGGTGAAGGCATCAGCTTCGGCCTAAATGAAGTTATCCCGGGCTGGACCGAAGGCGTACAGCTCATGAGCGTGGGCAGCAAAATTCGCTTATTTGTTCCGCAAGAATTAGGATATGCTGGCAACCCACCACAAGGTGCCAACATCAAACCTTACTCTCCACTTGTTTTTGAAATGGAACTCATGGCAATCGAAAAAGCAATTGCGCCAAACACCGCTATGCAACAGCCTATTCCAACACCATAATATTTCGTAACTTAGACCATGCGCTTTTTTAAATTCCTCTCCTTATTGTTCGTTGGTGCTTTATTATTTAGCTCCTGTGAAGAAGACATCATTCTAGATGGTGACTTCGTCGAAACCGCAGTTGTCTATGGCCTACTCGACCAAGCCGACTCCATTCACTTTATCAAAATAACCCGTGCATTTATTGGTCCGGGTTCTGCGCTAGATATCGCTCAAATTCCAGATTCAAGCTACTTCGATCAGGTTGAAGCAACAGTAAGCGAGGTTGTAAATGGTCAAGTGACGCGCACATGGGCGCTTCAAGACACCACCGTTCAAGACAAAGACACCAACGGTTTATTTTATGGCCCAGAACAGAAAGTATTTTACTTCAAAACCTTACCGACTGGTCCCCTAGAAGCCATTCAGACTTCGTCAAATCCACAATTGAGTTCACTCATTCCAACGGCTACCTATCGCTTTAAAGCCATCATAAATGGCGGTGAGTTTGAAGTGAGCGGCCAAACCGAACTCGTACATGGCATGACCTCACCTTCTGCCTCCCAAAACTTTACTTTCAAGTTTGCCGATGATCCAGGAGAATACATCTCCACAGGTATTGCTATCTCCAACACCGGTAACTCCTACATTACGAGTGCACACCTAGACGTACTTTTCAACGAGTTCGAGGGCGCAAGTGTCACAGAAAAATCTTTTCGCTGGAAACTCGGAGAAGCAGCAGCAGAGCCGTATTCATCGCGCACCTATTCTGCAGTCGGGCGCACCTTCTATGACCTCATCAAGGCAAATGTGAGCAACACCCCGAGCATAGACAAACGCACTTTCAAAGCCATGCGTGTGATACTCACTGGCGGTGCCGAAGACCTCTACAACTACATGAGCGTCAACTCACCGAGTTCAAGTTTGGCGCAAAGCAAACCAACTTATACCAATTTAAGTGTCACTAATAGCAAGCGTGTGGTTGGTATTTTCTCCTCACGTCAGACCGTCACTTACTACAAACCATTCTATACTTCTCCACAGCAGGCCTATATCAGGGCTATCGATAAAAAATCGACCCGCGAACTTTGCAACGGCCCAATTACCGGCTTCTTGTTGTTTTGCTCCAACCATCCGGGCGATAACGTAGTGGGGCAAGAGGAGTCTTTTGCATGTAACTAAATGACTGAGCGCCAGACACTCTTTGCCGATGTCTTGCTGCCGGTCCCTATGCGGCAAGTTTTCACTTACCGTGTTCCTTTTGAATTCAATGCGCAAATGCGCAGCGGTTTGCGCGTGTTGGTACCCTTCGGGAAAAACAAACTCCTGACCGGTTTAGTGACCAACGTTCATCCGAACGTGCCACAAAATTACCAAGCCAAATACATCGATACCATCCTCGACGAACAGCCCATTATTACTGGCAAGCAACTCGCTTTCTGGGACTGGATCAGTACTTACTACATGGCGCCCATTGGCGATGTCATGAACGCCGCCTTACCTGCAAATTTCAAGCTGGCCAGCGAATCTAAATTTTGTCTACATCCAGACGCACCGCTGCAAAGACCCGAACTCAGTGCGCGTGCTGCCGAAATTCTAGACTTATTAGAAGTTCAGGCCCAAATGAGCTCAAAAGAAATCGCTGAGCGCCTGGGCATCAAGACCATTCAACCCTACCTTAAGAAACTACTCGAGCTCAAACTCATTGCAGGGGCCGAGGAAGTGCAGGAGCGCTACACGCCCAAAACGCAACTCTTCATTTTTTTACATTCTGATTTTCAGCAAGAAGAGCAACTCAGCAGCTTCCTCAATACCTTAGAAAGAAAAGCTCGCGCCGAAAAACAACTACACGCCTTGCTCCGCTTCATTCAGCTCGCTACTGAAGCTGGAGGTTTGACTGCACCTGTATCCAAAACACTTTTGCTCAAACATGAAGTGAGTGCATCGGCTTTGGCTACTTTAGAAAAACAAGGTGTTTTGCTCATTGAACGCCTGCAAGTAGACCGCCACGCAAGTGTTGGCGAGGGCCAAGGTGCATTTAAACCACTCACAGACGTACAGCAAGTAGCACTACAGCAAATAGAAACAGGATTCGAGTCCAAAGAAGTTTGTCTGTTTTATGGCGTTACGGGTTCTGGTAAAACCGAAATCTACGTTCAATTGATCCAACAATACCTGGACCTCGGCAAACAAGTGTTATTTCTGATTCCTGAAATTGCACTCACCACCCAACTCATTGGGCGCTTGCAACATTACTTTGGCGACCTCGTTGGCGTCTATCATAGCCGTTTCAATCAGAACGAACGCATTGAGATCTGGAACCACGTGCTGGCGAATGACCCCAACAAATTCAGGATCATTGTAGGAGCGCGCAGTTCTGTATTTTTGCCTTTTGCCGACCTCGGTTTGGTGATCGTAGACGAAGAGCACGAAGCATCTTTTAAGCAGTACGACCCTTCCCCGCGCTACAACGCCCGCGACGCCTCCATTGTACTCGCTAAACTGCACGATGCAAAAGTACTTTTGGGCTCAGCCACACCATCCATAGAATCTTACAGCAACGCCAAACAAGGAAAATACCATTTAGTACAACTTTCAGAACGCTATAAAGGCCTTCAGTTGCCACTCATGCTATGCGCCGACCTCAAAAGAGAGAAACGCCTCAAAAACATGCAGTCGCATTTCTCTGGCTTACTATTGGACGAAATGAAACTTGCACTCTCCAAAAAAGAACAAATCATTCTGTTTCAAAACCGCCGCGGCTATACCCCAATTTGGTCTTGTGAGGTTTGCGCCTGGACACCCCGCTGCCAACACTGCGATGTAAGCCTGACCTACCACAAGCACAGCAATATGCTCAAGTGTCATTATTGCAGCTACACTACTCCGCCAATTGGCTCCTGTACCAATTGCGGTAGCAACCGTTTGCGCATGATCGGCTTCGGAACCGAGAAAATTGAAGATGAACTGCAACTCCTTTTTCCGAATACGGTCTTTAAGCGCATGGACCTCGACAGCACGCGCTCCAAAAACGCTTACGAAGACATCATCGACGACTTCTCGCAGCGCCGCATCGACGTCTTGATCGGCACCCAAATGGTGACCAAAGGCCTCGATTTCGACCACGTATCTTTGGTAGGTATTTTAGATGCCGACATGTTGCTCAACCGGCCCGACTTCAGGGCCTACGAACGCGCTTTTCAACTGATGTCTCAGGTGGCAGGCCGCGCAGGTCGCAAAGAAAAACAAGGGAAGGTCGTGATCCAAAGTGCACAGGCCGAACACTGGGTGCTCGAACGCGTCATGGCCCACGATTTTATTGGCTTTTATGAAGTTGAAATCGAAGAACGCGAACGCTTTTTTTATCCGCCCTATTACAAAATTGTCCAACTCACGCTCAAGCACGAAAAAGAAGAGGTGGTCAATGAAGGTGCTGTCTTTTTAGCAAATCAGCTGCGCGACGTCTTCAAAGAACGCGTACTTGGGCCAGAATTCCCGATCATCAAGCGCATTCAAAATAAATTCCTCAAAGAAATTAAACTCAAGATCGAACGCGGCGCACCCGATAAAAAAGTAAAAGCCCGCATCTTGCAAGACCTCGATGCATTTTATCAAAACGTGAGGTTCAAAGGAATTCAAATCAGTATTGATGTGGACCCGATGTAAAACAAAAAAGGAACCTCTCGGTTCCTTTTTTCATTTATCCTAAGTAACTTTTCAGCACTTTGTTTTTGTTGGTGTGTTTGAGGCGGCGGATGGCCTTCTCTTTGATTTGGCGAACGCGCTCGCGGGTGAGTTCGAATTTGTCGCCGATTTCTTCTAAGGAAAGCGGTGCTTTGCCGTCGAGGCCGTAGAACATGCTGATGACTTCGCTTTCGCGCGGCGTTAGGCTTGTGAGTGAACGGCGGATATCTGAACGCAACGACTCTAAGGTAAGACTAGCCTCTGGGCCAGGAAGTGAGTCGCCTTGCATGACGTCGTACATTGTGGAAGTGGAGTCGTCGCCTTCAATTAATGGCGCGTCCATTGAGATATGACGACCGTTTTGAGAAAGCGTTTGCTTCACTTCTTCTGGCGTGACATTCAAAAACTCGGCGAGTTCGTCTGCAGATGGCGGACGCTCAAATTTTTGCTCGAGTTCTGAATAAGCACGGTTGATTTTGTTGATGTTGCCAATTTTGTTCAAAGGCAAACGCACGATGCGCGCTTGTTCGGCCAAAGCCTGAAGAATAGACTGGCGGATCCACCAAACGGCGTAAGAAATGAATTTGAAACCGCGGGTTTCGTCGAAGCGTTCTGCGGCTTTGATCAATCCTAAATTCCCTTCGTTGATGAGGTCTGGCAAGGCCAAACCTTGATTTTGATACTGTTTGGCTACTGAAACCACAA
>Ga0102890_1000254_pt1 | contig 16094 bp, 14 predicted proteins | sample Colrivmeta1552A3_FD_94876 | JGI IMG/M metagenome (GOLD analysis project Ga0102890, IMG submission 94876) | Estuarine microbial communities from the Columbia River estuary - metaG 1552A-3 | ecosystem: Environmental > Aquatic > Marine > Intertidal zone > Estuary | place: USA: Columbia River...
GCTGCAATGCACCAACGCCCATCTCGACCTGTCGCGGCTTCATGCCGACATCAGCGTCCGTCCCGCGATCAAGCTGCCGGATGAGTTGACGGGGGATCAGGCGGGGATATTGGGAATGCGGAGCTATGGTCCTGCAAACGCCAGCGGAGAGCTGAGGTGGCTGGGGGTTTGTGGTGCGCTCTCCCGCTCAAAGGCCGCGGAGTTCATGGCAGAGGAGCTTATGCCGGGAGAGATCCTTAACGGCGCCGATAGCTTCCCCGTCTTGCGCGAGATGGTGGCCGCGGGTCTTGGCAAGGCGATCTTGCCGAATTGCCTTGGCGATCCCGATCCACGGGTCGAGAGGCTGCATGAGGGGCCCAATGAGGTCAACGTGCCGGTCTGGGTCGCGAGCCACGCGGATCTTGCGGATGCGCCGCGCCTTCGCAACACGCGCAAGCGGATCGCCGAAGCGCTCGAGCCGCGGCTGGCGTCATTTTCCTAGCGCATCACGTCTCGCGAGGACGCAGGCGTGAGGTGCATCCACTCGGGCAAGCCGATCCAGCGGTCGAATGCGTAGAGAGCCAGGCAGGCGGCGATGACGCCGAGCACGAGAATCACCCGTTTTTCCGAAGGGGGATTTTGCGCCCAGCGCTTGGCGCGCAGGAACCAGCGGAACGGGTCCATCGCGTCAGGTAAACCGGACTTTGCCGATATAGGGCAGGTTGCGGTTGCGCTGTGCAAAGTCGATGCCGTAGCCCACGACAAACTCGTCGGGGATCTCGAAGCCGATCCAGTCGGCGCGGAAATCCACCTCGCGGCGCGAAGGTTTGTCCAGAAGGGCGATGGTCTTGAGCTTTCCGGGGTGGCGCGTGCCGAGATATTCCGTGACATGGCTGAGCGTATGGCCGGTATCGACGATGTCCTCGACAACCAGAACATCGCGGCCCTCGATCTGGCCGCGCAAATCCTTGAGGATCCGCACCTCGCGGCTTGATTCCATCGCGTCGCCGTAAGACGAGGCTTCCAGAAAATCGACCTCGACCGGAAGATCGAGCTCGCGCACCAGATCGGCGATGAAGACGAATGAGCCGCGCAGAAGGCCCACGACCACGAGCTTGTCGGTCTTGGCAAACTCGCGCTTGATCTCCTTGGCGAGCCCTTCGATGCGGGCGGCGATGGATTTGGCCGAGATCATCTCGTCGATCACATAGGGGCGGTTTGGCATGGGAACCTGCGTCTCTTGGGTTGATTTCCACGCGCCACTCTAGGACATGAGAAGGCAGCCTGCCAGTGAAAGACGCCTCATGCCCGCCCATTCCGACCAAAGAGTTCTGCCCTTCAGTGCCACGCAGATGTTTGATCTGGTCGCGGATGTTGCGAGTTACCCCAAGTTCCTGCCCTGGACGGCGGCGGCGCGGGTGCGGTCGGTGACGGATCGGGGCGAGACAGAGGTGATGCTTGCGGATCTCGTGGTCAGCTTCAAAGTCTTCCGCGAGAGTTTCGGCAGCGAGGTGACGCTCTGGAAGGACAAGAGCCGGATCGACACGCGCTATATCGACGGGCCGTTCCGGCATTTACAGTCGATCTGGCGGTTTCGCGATGTCGAGGGGGGCTGCGAGGTGAGTTTCGAGGTGGATTTCGAGTTCCGCAACCGGCTTTTGCAGGGGGCGGCTGGAATGTTCTTTCACGAGGCGATGACGCGGATCATCGCGGCTTTCGAAGCCCGCGCGACGGCGCTCTACGGCTGACGTTGCTTTCGCCTTCGGCGAGAGTATTTTTGGCCAAAAGAAATGGGGGCGAGATGAGCATCGAAGAGACACTTGCCGGATTTGGGCTGGAACCGGTGGCGGGCGAGGGTGCGCGCGAGATGATGCGGCTGTCGCTTTTTGACTGGGCGGCCTGCGGGATTGCTGGTGTCGAAGAGCCCTTGGCGGCGATCTTGCGGGCCAAGGCGCTCGGTGAGGGCGGGGCAGGGCAAGCGAGCCTGATCGGCGGCGGCAAGGTTCCGATGCGCGCCGCCGCGCTCGTGAACGGGGCGGTCAGCCATGCCCTCGATTATGATGACACGCATTTTGCCCATATCGGCCATCCGTCGGTGGCTGTGATCCCTGCGGCGCTGGCGATGGCCGAGGTCAAGGGCGTGGGGACCGAGGCGTTGATCGACGCGGCGTTGGTCGGGGCTGAGGCATCGGTTCGGATCGGGCTTTGGCTTGGCCGGGATCATTATCAGATCGGATTTCACCAGACGGCAACGGCGGGTGCTTTTGGCGCGGCCTTGGCGGCGGGGCGGATTGCCGGCCTCGGGCGGGAGGCGCTGGCGCAGGCCCTGGGGCTGGCGGCAACGCGGGCCTCGGGGCTCAAGAGCCAGTTCGGCACCATGGGCAAGCCTTATAACGCCGGGATCGCGGCGGAGACGGGGATCGAGGCGGCTGATCTGGCAGGGCGCGGTTTTTCTTCGTCGGTTGTCGGGTTGAGTGGGCCGCAGGGTTTCGGGCAAACCCATTCGGGTGTTGCCGAGGAGGATGCGCTCGAGCGGTTGGGCAGCTTCTGGCGCATGGAGAGCGTGAGCCACAAGTTCCATGCCTGTTGTCACGGTCTGCACGCCATGATCGAGGCCCTGCGCGGGCTGAATCTGCGTTCTGGTGACGTTGGCGCGGTTAAGGTTCTGACCCATCCGCGCTGGCTCACCGTCTGCAACCAACCGGCGCCCGAGACTGGTCTTGGAGCAAAGTTTAGTTACGCTCAGGTTGTGGCGATGGTTCTTGCGGGCGTCGACACCTCTTCTATCGCGAATTTTTCAGACGAAATGGCGCGGCGGCCCGATCTTGTGGCGCTGCGGGGTCTTGTAACGGTCGAGGGCGATCCCCGGCTTTCGGAGATGGAAGCGCGGGTTGTCGTGACGCTGAAGGGCGGCGATCTGCACGCAGGCAGCTATGATCTCGACGCGCCGATGAGCCTTGAGGTGCGGGGCGAGAAGCTTCGCCGCAAGGCCGAGGGACTTTTGGGCGCGGCGCGTGCTGCGGCGCTTTGGCAGGCGGTGAGGGCGCCGGATCTGGCGCCACTCACCGGACTTTTTGCAGCTTACGAGTTGAACTCGTAGGCGCGCTCGCCGTGGACAGAGAGGTCGAGGCCGTTGGTTTCTGTCTCGGCATCGACGCGGAGCGGGGCAACCAGTTTCACCGCGAAGATGATGGCCACGGTGACAACCGCCGTGAACACGCCGACGATGGCGAGGCTGCCCAACTGGGCGGCCCAAGTGCCCGCGCCGAAGGCGGCGATCATGATCGTGCCGAAGATGCCGCCCACGCCATGCACGGCGAAGACGTCGAGCGTGTCGTCGATCTTGAGCGTGTTGCGGACGAGGTTGACCGCCTCTTGGCAGAGGATGCCGGCGACCGAGCCGATCAGCAGCGCCTCGACCGGGCCGACAAAGCCCGAGGCCGGGGTGATCGAGGCGAGGCCTGCGATCGAGCCGGTTACGAGGCCGACGAGCGAGGCGCGGCCGAATTTGATGCGCTCCCACAGGATCCAGCTCAGCGAGGCGGCGGCGGCCGAAAGATGGGGTACCGTGATCGCCATGGCCGCGCCACCGTCTGCGGCCAGTTGCGAGCCGCCGTTGAAGCCGAACCAGCCGACCCAGAGCATCCCCGCCCCGATCATCACCATGCCGGGATTGTGCGGCGGGGTGTGGCGGTTGCGGCGGGGGCCGAGGAACATGGCAAGGATGAGGGCGGCGAGACCCGCGGTTTCATGGACGACGATTCCGCCCGCGAAATCGCGGACACCGGTTTCACCGAAGATGCCGCCATCGGCCAGCATCCCGCCGCCCCAGATCCAGTGCGCTACAGGCGCGTAGACCAGAAGCATCCAGAGCGCCGAGAAGAGAAGGACGAAGCCGAAGCCGATCCTCTCGACATAGGCGCCGACGATGAGCGCCGGAGTGATGATCGCGAAGGTCATCTGGAAGGCGAAGAAGAGGACTTCGGGGAGGGTGCCGGAAAGGCTCTCGCTGTCGACGCCGCTGAGGAAGGCTTTGCCGAGCCCGCCCCAGAGGCTTCCCTCACCGCCAAAGGCGATGGAATAGCCGGCGACGAGCCAGAGGATGCTCATCAGGCAGGCCACCGCGTAGACGTGCATGAAGACGCTGAGCACGTTGCGCGCTCGCACGAGGCCACCGTAGAACAGCGCCAGCCCAGGCAGCGTCATGAAAAGCACAAGCGCCGTGGCGACCAGAATCCAGGCGGTATCCGCTCCGTTCATTTCCCTTCCTCCTTCGGGTTTTCCCGTTGGAAGGCCAAGACAAGATTCTCCATGCCGACAAAAGCGGCACTGGTCAGTTTTGGGCTGAATTTGCAGGCGGTTTCTGAACTGCTCAAAATTTAGGCTGTTCTGACCCTCAGGTGTCAGGAAATAGGCGCGGCTTGATCGAGGGCGGCGGCGAGCAGGCGAAGCGCCTCGGTCACGGCGGCGGCGCGGACCTTGGCGCGGCCCAAGGCGCCGTAGTCGATGGTTTGGGTCTGGGTGCCTGCTGGCCCTGCTATCCCGAAACAGACGCGGCCCTGGGGCTTGAACTCTGATCCACCCGGGCCGGCGATGCCGGTTGTGGACACGGCGAGCGTGGCGTCGGAGCGGGCGAGGGCGCCTTTGGCCATGGCGGCGGCGACCTCTTCAGAGACCGCGCCGTGCGCTTCGATCAGCGCGGGATCAACGCCGAGCATCTCGGTCTTGGAGGCGTTCGAGTAGGTGACAAAGCCGCGCTCAAAGACATCCGACGAGCCGGGGATATCGGTGAGCGCGCCAGCGAGAAGGCCGCCCGTGCAGCTTTCGGCCGTGGCGAGCCGCCAGCCCTTCGCTCGTGCGGCGGCGAGGACGGCGGCGGCGCTCATTACATGATCACCAGATGCGAAAGTGCGGCAAGGAGGATCACGCCAATCGCGGCGAAGACGCCCGCCCAGACGTCATCGAGCATCACGCCTGTCGGCCCGCCACGCCGGTCGGCCTTGCCGACGGGGCCGGGCTTCCAGATATCGAAGAGGCGGAAGAGAAGGAAAGCGGCGATCCAGCCGGGATAGAGCGCTGTGACGTCCGCGCCAGCGTGGGCGGCTCCGAAGAAGACAGGCAGGAGGGCGATCCACTGGCCGACCACCTCGTCGATGACGATATGGCCGGGGTCTTTGTCTTCTGCGCCTGCGGTCTCAATGGCGACCGCCCAGCGGCCAAGGAAATAGGCGGCGACTGTGGCGATCAGAACGACCCAAGGGCCGCCGATCAGATAGAGAACCAGCCCGGCGGGCAGGGCCGCGAGCGATCCCCAAGTGCCGGGGGCAGGGCGCAGGAGGCCGGTCTAGAAGAAGGTCGTGATCAGTCGGGTCATGGGCGCACCAAGGTTGCTGTGGCCAAAGCGGCGATGCCTTCGCCGCGGCCGGTAAAGCCGAGTTTCTCCGAGGTCGTGGCCTTCACGCTGACCTGATCGGGCCCAAGCCCCATGATCCGTGCCATCTCGGCCTTCATCGCGGCGGCGTGAGGGCCGACCTTGGGGAATTCGCAGACGAGCGTGCAATCGGCATGGGTGATCCGGTAGCCAAGCTCGCGGGCAAGGGCGCAGGCGTGTTCAAGGAAGATATGGCTGGCCGCCCCCTTCCATTGCGGATCGGACGGCGGAAAATGCTGGCCGATATCGCCGCGCCCCAGCGCGCCATAGATCGCGTCTGTGACGGCGTGCATCCCCACATCGGCATCAGAATGGCCGACGAGCGCATGGGTATGCGGCACCTTTACGCCGCACAGCCAGACGTGATCGCCGGGTCCGAATTTGTGCACGTCGAAACCGTTGCCGGTGCGGATATCCATCTGGCTCTCCAGAAGCTGTTCGGCCCGGGTGAAATCTTCGGGCGTGGTGATCTTGAGGTTGCGCTCGTCGCCGCGCGTGGTGGCCACCGACAGGCCCGCCGCTCGGGCGATGGCCACATCGTCGGCCGCCTCGGCATCCGAGGCGGCGCGGTGCGCGGCGAGGATCGCGGAGTAATGAAACCCTTGGGGCGTTTGGGCGCGAAAGAGGCCGGTGCGATCCTGAACACCGCTCACCTCGCCACTTTCGCCCTTCCAGAGCGCGTCCGTCACCGCAAGGGCAGGGGCGGCGGCTGGGTTGGCGGCAAGGGCGCCGATCACATCGCCGATCACGGTGTGGCTGACAAGCGGCCGGGCGGCATCGTGGATCAACACGAGGTCGGGGGCCTCGCTTTCCAGCGCTTCAAGCCCCGCGCGGACGGACGCGGCGCGGGTGGCGCCTCCGGCAACGGCACGGCAGCCTGTGAGAGTTTCAGCCCGCTGCATCTCATTGGGCGCAAGAACGACAACAATCGGACCGACCCCCGCGAAGGCCGCGATCGTCCGGTCAATGACCCGCTGGCCGCGCAGCATTTGCCACTGTTTCGGCTCGGGCCCGCCCGCCCGGAGGCCGCGTCCGGCGGCGACTATGATCACGGCTGTCGTCATGGTGCTCCTTGTTCCGCCCGTTTCTACGTCCGAGTGATTGCCTGTGCAAACGGTCACTTCGACCAGCCCTTTCTGCACAAAAAATGAGCGCGCAGGAATATTTGCCCAAAAATGTGCCCCAAAATCCTTGCTCGAGGCCCGTTCGGGCGCTAGCTCAGGTAGAGAACCGAAGGATGCACCGTGCCTAATCAGGCTGTCACAGGGCTGAAACCGATTGATCTGGGGGGCGTGCTGCTCGCCCCGCCGGTCGCGCTCGCGCCACTTGCCGGAATCACCGACCTGCCGTTCCGCCAGCTTGTCTCGCGTTGGGGCGCGGGCTGGGTCGTCTCGGAAATGGTGGCGAGCCAAGAGATGGTGCAGGCCAAGCCCGGTGTGCGTGAGAAGGCCGAGCTCGGGTTCGATCAGGCCAATACCGCCGTTCAGATCGCCGGGCGCGAGGCCTATTGGATGGCCGAAGCGGCGCGGTTGGTGGAGGCCAACGGCGCGGCGTTCATTGATATCAATATGGGTTGCCCCGCCAAGAAGGTCACCAACGGCTATTCCGGCTCGGCGCTGCTGAAAGACCTCGACCATGCGCTGACGCTGATCGAAGCGGTGGTGGCGGCGGTCAAGGTTCCGGTGACGCTCAAGACGCGCCTTGGCTGGGACGATGCTCTGCTGAACGCCGCCGAACTGGCGCAGCGGGCGGAAGGCGCGGGCATCCGCATGATCACGATACACGGGCGCACCCGCTGCCAGTTCTACAAAGGAGCTGCCGACTGGGCGGCGATTGCTGCGATCAAAGAGGCGGTGTCGATCCCCGTCATCGCCAATGGCGATATCGTCGATCCGGCGGCCGCCAAGAAGGCGATGGCCCTGTCGGGCGCCGATGGCGTCATGGTCGGACGCGGGGCGCAGGGGCGGCCTTGGGTTCTGGCCGAGATCGCGGCCGATCTCTTCGGGACCAAGCGGCCCATCCTGCCGACCCTGTCCGAATTCTCCGCGATGGTGGCCGAACACTATGAGGCGATGATCGCCTTCTATGGAGCCGAGCTTGGCAACAAGGTCGCCCGCAAGCACCTTGGCTGGTATATGGACGACGCCGCAACGCCCGCAGCCCTACGCAAAGCCGTCCTCGTCGAGGCCGATCCGGCCCGCGTGCTGCGCCTTCTGCCCGATGCCCTCGCAGGTTGGGAAAGGGCTGCCGCATGACCGCCGATCCCGCCCTGTGGTCCTCCCTGCCGGTTCCCGCGCTGCTTCTGGACGAGCACGACCGCGTCGAGATGGTCAATCCCGCCGCCGAGAGCTTCCTCAACCTCTCGGCCCGAGCCCTCGTCGGCGAGCCGGTCTGGGACAAGGTGATGATCGACGCGCCCTTGGAAGAGCCATTTGCCCGCGCCCGTGCGGGCCGCTCGTCGCTCTATGTCAACGATGTGGATGTGGGCTCGGGCGAGCGCCCGCCGGTCCAGTGCAACATCCAGGTCGCGCCGCTTCTGGGAGCCGAGGGCAAGATGCTCATGATGATCTCGCCGCGCGAGATTGCCGGACGGATGAGCCACAACGCCCATACCGGCAAGGCCGCGAAATCGGCGATCGGCATGGCCGAGATGTTGGCGCACGAGATCAAGAACCCTCTGGCCGGCATCACTGGTGCGGCGCAGCTTCTGTCGATGAACCTCGAGCAGGGCGATCTGGAACTGACCGACCTCATCGTCGATGAATGCCGCCGGATCGTGAAGCTACTCGAACAGGTCGAGCAATTCGGCAACCTGCGCCCGCCGGTTCTGAAACCGGTGAACATCCACGATGTGCTCGACCGCGCGCGCCAGTCGGCCGCCGTGGGCTTTGGCGCGCATATGATGCTGATCGAGGATTACGACCCCTCGCTGCCGCCGACGCTGGCCGATGCCGACCAGCTTTTGCAGGTGTTTCTCAACCTCCTGAAGAATGCCTCCGAGGCGGGCAAACCGGGCGGCTCGATCCGCCTCAAGACATATTATGACGCCTCGCTGCGCGTCCGCCGCCCGGACGGCCTTCAGGCGCGGCTGCCGTTGCAGGTCGAGGTAATCGACGATGGCCCCGGCCTGCCGCCCGACATCGCGGCGGATGTGTTCGAGCCCTTCGTTTCGGGCCGCGAGAACGGCACCGGCCTTGGCCTTGCGCTGGTGTCGAAACTCATCGGCGATGTGGGCGGCTGGATCTCGGTCGACTCGATTCCCGGCAAGACGGTGTTCCGGGTCTCCTTGCCCGTGGCCCCGCGTGACACGGATATGACGAAGGAAAACAGCTGATGGACGGAACAGTTCTCGTCGCCGACGACGACCGCACGATCCGCACGGTTCTGACGCAGGCGCTCACCCGCGCGGGGTGCCGCGTTCACGCGACCTCGTCGTTGGTGACGCTGATGCGTTGGGTCGAGGAGGGGAAGGGCGATCTCGTCATTTCCGACGTGGTCATGCCCGATGGTAACGGGCTTGAGCAGTTGCCCAAGATCGCCGCCCTGCGGCCCGGCCTGCCGGTGATTGTCATCTCGGCCCAGAACACGATCATGACGGCCATTCAGGCGGCCGAGGCCGAGGCCTATGACTATCTGCCCAAGCCCTTCGACCTGCCCGACCTGATGAAGCGCTCGGCGCGCGCGCTGGAAACCCGCCGGCGTGCGCCCGCCCAGAAGCCTGCGACCAGCGGCACGGAGCAGGCGACCGATCTGCCCCTCGTCGGGCGCACGGCGGCGATGCAGACGCTTTACCGCCTTGTCGCGCGGGTGATGAACACCACGCTTCCCGCCCTTGTCACCGGCGAGAGCGGGACTGGCAAATCCCTCATCGCGCGGGCGATCCACGATCTGTCCGACCGCCGCAACCTGCCGTTTGTCGTTGTGCGGCCCAGCGACCTTCAGGGTGTCGACGGCCCCTCGACCGTGATTGCCAGGGCCAAGGGCGGAACGCTTCTCTTTGACGAGATCGGCGACCTGTCGGACGAGGCGCAGGGGCGGATCGTGCGGATGATCGACGCGATGGGCGATAGCGGCCCACGTGTCATGGCGACCAGTCAGGCCGATCTGATGGCCAAGATGGAAGCGGGAAGTTTCCGGCAAGATCTGTTCTTCCGCGTGAGCGGCGTGACCCTCGCCGTGCCGCCCCTGCGCGAGCGGGTGGAAGATATCGCCCTTCTGGCCGAGCATTTTCTGGCCCGTGCCGAGAGGGATGGTTTGCCGCTGCGGCGGCTGGGGGCAGGGGCGCTGGAACTGGCGCGCGCCTATTCCTGGCCGGGCAATGTGCGGCAGCTGGAAAACATCATGCGTCGCCTCGTCGCCACCTCGAGCGAGGAGGAGATTTCCCGCAGCGAGATGGAGGCCGTTCTGCTTAGCCAGCCGGCGGTGGAGCCATTGCGCGGGGTCACAGACGGCGACAAGCTTTCGGCCTCGGTCGCCAAGCATCTAAACAGGTATTTCGACCTGCACGGTGGGATGCTGCCGCCGCCGGGCGTCTATCAGCGTATTCTGCGCGAAGTTGAAGCGCCGCTCATCGAGATCGCGCTCGATGCCGTGGGCGGAAATCAGGCGAAATGCGCCGATCTTCTTGGGATCAACCGCAATACCCTGCGCAAGAAGATCACCGAACTGGATATCCGCGTGACACGCCGTCGGAAGTTGATGTAAAACCGCAACAGAACCGTGTCCTCGGAGTCGCAGTTGCGTCTGAGGTAAAGCGGCAGGGCGGCGGACAATCCGCGAAAAACAGGATGCCGGGGTGCAGATTTCCCAGTCGGGACATCTCTTGACGTTGATCAGCCGTCTGCGGCGCAGTCGAACTGTTCAGACTGGTGTGACAATCCTTTTGGTCGCCCTAGGGCCGCTCTTGGCCGGCGCAACCTATACGGCTCTTGGCCCGCTCGATCAGGGCAGCAATTCGCCGCTTTTGCGGCTCGTGGTGTTAGCTGACATCAGCTACATCCTTGTTCTCGTTGCGATTGTTATCCTGCGGATCGCGCAGATGATCGGAGCGCGGCGGGCGCAATCGGCCGGCTCGCGACTTCACTTGCGCCTGACGGGCGTTTTCGGCCTTCTCGCGCTTTTGCCAACGATCATGGTCGCGGTCTTTGCGGTCTTGTCGATCAACGTTGGCCTCGAGGGCTGGTTTTCGAGCCGTGTCGGCAATGTCTTGGCAAATTCGCTTTCGGCCGCGCAAGCCTATGAGGAAGAACATCGGCAGGAGCTTGAGCGGGACGGTTTCTCATTGGCCGCAAAACTGAACTCGGAGCGTGAAGCCAACTTTTTCATGTCGGACGGCGAGATTCGTCAAACACTCGGGCGACTTCAAACCGAGATTGAACGGGGACTTATTGAAGCCTTCGTTCTAGACAGCTCTGGTGAGATCAGGGCCCGAGGGGCGCGGTCCTATGAATTCGGATATGAGAAGATTGGCCCGGACGAAATAACGTCCGCCCTAGAGAATGGCATTCTTGTTATCGAGGACTGGAACAATAATGAGTTTAGGGCCCTCATACCGCTGACGAGCTTTACCGACCGATTTCTCTATGTAACCCGGTCCGTAGACGGCAATATTCTTAATCTTCTCGATCAAACCCAAGAGACTGTTAGCCTTTACAAGCAGCTTGAAAGCGACCGAGGTCGACTGCTCTTCGAATTTGGAATTTTGTATCTTGGGTTTGCGGTGATCTTGATTTTGGCGGCCGTGTTGCTGGGCCTTTGGTTTGCGGAACGGCTCTCGCGGCCCGTTGGTCAACTTGTTCTGGCTTCACAAAAGGTTGGAGCCGGCGACTTGAACGTCAGAGTTCCGGAAGAGCAAGGCGATGATGAAATCGCGCAGCTTGGAACGTATTTCAATCAGATGACCGAGAGGCTGAAGGTCCAGCGGGACGAGCTTGTCGAAAACACGCAACAAGTCGAACGCCGCAGGAGACTGTTCGACTCCGTCCTCGGTTCAATCACTTCGGGTGTCGTCGGCCTTAACGCCGAAGGGCAGGTGGCTTTTGTAAACAGGTCGGCGCGACGGCTTCTTGATGTGACCAATGAACTGGAGTCTCGCCATTTGTCGGTTGCCGTTCCAGAATTCGGCCCTCTGTTGGACGCGCTTAGAAACGATGGTCGTGAAGTGGTGCAGGAACAGGTCAATATCGTCCGTTCCGGCACGCAAGAAGCTCTGTTGGTACGAATGTCTACCCGGCGCGGTGAGGACGAAACTCCAGAGGGCTATGTGGTCGCTTTCGACGATGTAACCGACTTGGTCAGCGCTCAACGACTGGCTGCTTGGGGAGATGTCGCCCGTCGGATCGCGCACGAAATCAAGAATCCGCTTACGCCAATTCAGCTATCGGCGGAACGCATCAAACGAAAATTCGCCGCGAAACTCGGTGACGAGGGTGATGATCTGCGCCAAATGACCGAGGTTATTGTTCGGCAAACCAACGACTTGCGGCGTATTGTTGATGAGTTTTCACGGTTCGCCAGGATGCCGGAACCTGACCGGATCACAAATGATCTTGCGGTATTGCTGAGGGATGCCGTCACGCTCCAGAAGGCGGGTCAACCGGGTGTTCGTTTTGTGACTGATATTCCGGAGGCATCGGTTTTGGTCGAGGTCGACGCAACGATGATCGGGCAGGCCCTTACGAATATTATTAAGAACGCTGGAGAAGCGATTGAAACCTATAGGGAAAAAAATGAAGGTCTAGAGGTTTCACCAGAAATACGGATACGGTTGGCGTTGCTCGGCAATCACGCAAGGATCACGGTCGCAGACAACGGCATTGGTCTGCCGGAAGATCGCGCGCGCTTGTTTGAACCCTATGTCACAACCCGAGCTAAAGGCACCGGGCTTGGTTTGCCGATCGTCAAAAAGATTGTCGAGGAACACGGAGGAAGCCTGTCGCTTGTCGATGCCGAACCGTTTGATGGCGCGTCCCGCTTTGGGGCGATGGCCGTGATCGACTTGCCGCTGCTGGCGCATGGCGCCGCGGCACAAAATGTACCTGAATGAGGATGTTATGGGCGATATTCTGATTACCGACGATGAACGCGATATTCGCGAACTCATCTCGGATATTCTTAAAGATGAAGGGTTTAAGACCCGTCTTGCCGCCAATGCCGATCAGTGCATGGCCGAGATTTCGAAAGACAAGCCCGCCCTGATGATCCTCGATATCTGCCTCAAAGATAGCCATATGGACGGAATCGATATCCTGAAATCGGTCAAGCGGGATCATCCCGAGATCCCGATCGTGATCATCTCGGGCCACGGCAACATCGAAATCGCGGTCGCGGCGATCAAGCAGGGCGCCTACGACTTTATCGAAAAGCCCTTCAACATTGATCAGCTGATGGTGGTGATCCGGCGGGCGATGGAAGCGTCGCGCCTGCGCCGCGAAAATCAGGAACTGAAGCGTGGTGATGCGCCCAGCGCCGAAATGCTGGGAGACAGTGCCGCGTTCCGGTCGCTCAAGAGCCAACTCGACAAGGTCACGCGGTCGAATGGGCGGGTGATGTTGACCGGTGCACCGGGCTCGGGCAAAGAAATCGCAGCCCGCTATATCCATGCCCAGTCCAACCGGTCAGACGCCCCCTTTGTCACTGTAGCCTCCGCCGCCATTGAGCCCGAGCGCATGGAAGAGGTTCTCTTCGGACGCGAAAGCCCGGAGCGTGGTATCGAGAAGGGGCTTCTCGAACAGGCTAATGGCGGGATCATCTATTTTGATGAGATTGCCGATATGCCGCTTGGCACCCAATCCAAGATCCTGCGGGTTCTTGTGGATCAACAGTTCACCCGCGTCGGCGGCGCCGGCAAGGTGCAGGTCGACCTGCGGGTCATTTCCTCGACCACCCGCGAATTGGCCGATCTGATCCAGACGGGCGAGTTCCGGCAGGAATTGTATCACCGTCTCAATGTCGTGCCGATCCATGTCCCTCCTCTTGAGGAACGGCGGGAGGATATCCCGATGTTGGCCGAACATTTTATCGCCCAGCTCAACCGCTCGCAGGGGCTTCCGCTACGCAAGCTCGCCGAAGATGCCCGTGCCCTGCTTCAAACGATGAACTGGCCGGGCAATGTCAGGCAGCTGAAGAATGTGGTCGAACGTGTTCTGATCCTTGGAGAAACCTCCGAGGCGATTTCCGCCCGCGAGCTGCCGGCAAGCGATGAACCGCAGGGTGAAGAGGGCCGTGTCGTCTTGGGAAGCGCTTTGGCCACCCTTCCATTGCGCGAGGCGCGCGAGCTGTTCGAACGCGAATATCTTCTGACCCAGATCAACCGGTTCGGCGGCAATATCAGCCGGACGGCAGCGTTCGTCGGAATGGAGCGCTCGGCCCTTCACCGCAAACTTAAATCGCTCGGGGTGACGACGGCCAATAAAGCCGGAGGGCGCGTGGCATTTGTGGAAGAAGACTGAGCAGTTGACCCGACAATGGCTCTCTGGCACCACCAAGCCACCTCAATCCTGAAGGAGCGGGCATGAAGGTCATCATCTGTGGCGCAGGTCAGGTCGGCTGGCAGATCGCGCGGCATCTGTCGGGCGAGCAAAATGATGTCACCATTGTCGACGTGAATTCCGAGCTGGTCCGCCGTGCGACCGAAACTCTGGATGTCGGCGGGGTGGTGGGCCATGCCTCCTATCCTGACGTCCTTGAACGTGCAGGCGCCCGCGATGCCGATATGGTTATCGCCGCGACCCATTCCGACGAGGTCAATATGGTGACCTGTCAGGTTGCCCATTCGGTCTTTTCGGTTCAGCGCAAGGTCGCACGCATCCGGTCGCAATCCTATCTCGAGACCGCCTATTCCGATCTCTATCGCCGCGAGCATATGCCGATCGACGTGCTGATCAGCCCTGAAAAAGAGGTTGCAGAGGCGGCGCTTCAGCGGCTTGCCGCGCCGGCAACCTTTGACACAGAAAGCTTTCTCGACGGCAAGGCCCAGCTCCTCGGCATTGCAATTGGCGCGGAGTGTCCGGTTATCAATACGCCATTGCGGCAGCTGACCGATCTCTTTTCGACCCTTCAAGCCATCGTGGTCGGCATTCGCCGTGATGGCACGCTGTTTGCCCCTGCGCCGGGTGACCAGATCTTTGAAGGCGATGCCTGCTACGTTTTTGCGGCCACTCAGGACGTCAACCGAACGCTCGAAATCTTCGGCAAATCCACCAAGAAGCAAGAGCGCGTTGTTATTGTCGGGGGGGGCAATGTCGGCCTCGCCGTCGCGCAAGAGCTGGAGCGGCGCACCGAGCGGGTCAGGGTCAAGGTCATTGAACGCGACCGGGCGCGAGCCGAGATCGCCGCGGATTCGCTCAATAGAACGATCGTTCTGAATGGTGATGGCCTCGATTCCGGTCTGCTGAGCGAGGCCAATGTCGAGACGGCTGATGCTGTCCTTGCCGTCACAGACGACGACAAGACCAATATGCTTGCCGCAGTCCGGGCCAAGGCTATGGGTTGTTCGATGACGATCTGTCTCGTCAACGACCCGACGCTTGCACCCCTGATGGCTCCGCTCGGGATCGACGCCTATATCAATCCACGCGCAACCACCGTCAGCTCGATCCTGCGCCATATCCGCCATGGCCGCGTGAAAGGGGTTTATTCGAGTGGCGATGCCGAGGCCGAACTGATCGAAGCTCAGGTTCTTGGCACCTCTCCGATTGCAGGACAGCGCATTCGCGATATCGCTTTCCCCGAAGGCGTCTTGCTCGGGGCGGTCGTCAAGGAGGGCAAGCTGGTCAAGCCAAACGGCAGCCTCAGGATCGACGAGGGCGACCTCATCGCTATTTTTGCAATGGCCAGTGATGTACCGGAGGTCGAGCGCCTTTTGCAGGTCTCGATCGACTATTTCTGATGTACGCACGGCTCGCCAGCCTTCCGCTCTTTGTGCTTTTGATGGCCATTGGTTCAGTGGCCATGATCGTTCCGTCGATCCATGCTCTGGCGATTGGCAATCACGCGGTCAGCCGTGTGTTCTTCTATTGGATGGTCTTGTTCCTGATCTTGACCACCCTGATCGCTATTGCCGCGAGCGGATCAAAGCCCAAAAGTCAGACGCGGAGCCACCTGTCGACCCTCATTGCCGCCTATCTTGTTTTGCCGGCAATGCTTGCCGTTCCATTCTTTGAATTGACGCGAAGCTATGGTTTTCTAAGCGCCTGGTTCGAGATGGTGTCCTCCTTCACCACCACGGGGGCCACGCTGTTTGACCGGCCCTATGTTCTCCCGCATTCGCTGCATTTGTGGCGCGGTCTGGTTGGATGGCTGGGCGGTCTGTTTATCTGGGTTGTCGCGGTTGCCTTGCTCGCGCCGCTTAACCTTGGCGGCTTTGAGGTTCGTGCACAGGCCCGTTCCTTGGCTCGAATACAGGGCGCGAGCCAATCCGGGGCGATCCTAGACCCATCCGAGCGGCTCATACATTATGCCGCCCGCCTTGCGCCGCTCTACGCCGCGGCGACCGGTCTTATGTGGCTCGGCCTCATACTGGCCGGCGAAACGCCGTTTGTTGCGGTGGTCCATGCGATGTCGGTGATGTCGACCTCGGGCATTTCTCCGATCGGGGGGCTCTATCCCGCCGATAGCGGAATTCTGGGCGAGCTGATCATGTTCCCGTTCTTCTTCTTTGCCCTGTCCCGGCTCACGTTTTCCC
>Ga0102890_1000277_pt1 | contig 15141 bp, 9 predicted proteins | sample Colrivmeta1552A3_FD_94876 | JGI IMG/M metagenome (GOLD analysis project Ga0102890, IMG submission 94876) | Estuarine microbial communities from the Columbia River estuary - metaG 1552A-3 | ecosystem: Environmental > Aquatic > Marine > Intertidal zone > Estuary | place: USA: Columbia River Estuary...
CCGCATTGCCATAGCGTCCAAGCAAACGCTGGGCCCAAGCGGGGTCGGTGGCGAGGAGCTGGTCGGCGCTGCACTCGGGCGTGCTAAAAATAGAATCGCTGCTAAAGGGTTTGGCTCTTGGCAGCTTGTCTAAGGCGGCGGCGAGCACATCGAGGGCGATTAATCGGAAGGTGGTGAGTTTGCCGCCGCTGACGGTAATTAAACCATTATCGGACCAGACAGCGTGGTCGCGTCTTTCTTTTGATGGGTCTTTCGATTTTTCTGAACCGATAACTGGACGCACGCCGGCCCAGGTTGAGAGCACATCGCTGGCCTGAAGCTGCTGCTGCGGAAACTGGTGATTGAACGCGCTGATTAAATAGGCCATTTCTTGCGCAGAAATGCTCGCTTCAATATCAAGATCTTCGTCGTGATCTAAATCGGTGGTACCAATAACGGTCGCGCCTTCCCAAGGATAAATGTAAACACCTCGCTTGTCGCTCGGATGCAGTGAGGTCAGGACATCGTCTACCGGCATAAGATGGCGTGGAATGACCAAATGGCTGCCGCGCAGGGGTCGCACACGTTTCTCAGGATTGACGCTATTGCGCAGGCGATCAGCCCATGCACCAGTGGCGTTGATTACGACAGGCGCGCGCAATTGCAGAGCGGTTTCACTGTCGGGATCATCAAGGACAACGCCGCAAACGCGGTTGTTTTCAATCAGTAACTGGCTGACTTTGGTGTAATTTAGCGCTGTCGCCCCCGCGCCAATACTTTCGTCTAACACCCTCAATACCAACCGTGAGTCATCGACCATGGCATCGCTATAGGCGCAGGCACCCTTTAAGTGATCAGTTTTTAATCCAGCAAATCTGTCCGCCAAAAAGCGGTTGTTGCGATAGCGGTGATCGCGAATACCGGCAATAAAATCATAGATGGCGAGAATTGCGGACAGGGCAAAGCGACCGGGAAAGAGGCCTTTGCCGAGAGTGAAGTAAAACGTGATGCGATCAACCAGTCCCGGCGCTTCTTGCAATAGGCGCTCGCGCTCGCGCAGGGATTGTTTGGTTAAGGCAATATCACCTGCGGCCAAATAACGCAGTCCACCGTGAATCATTTTTGATGAGCGACTCGATGTGCCCCATGAGAAATCGTTCTGCTCAAGCAGCAGTGCTCGGTAACCGCGACGCGCCGCTTCGCGCAATACGCCGGCACCGGTGATGCCGCCACCGATAACAATAATGTCCCACTCGAGATCTTCACCGCCGCGCATTTTTTTTAATGTGTCGCGGCGCGACGAAAAGCTGCGCGGAGTGGGTTCTGTCGTTAATGGTTTGATGCTTGCGTCAGTCATGGAGTTATTGTCTTTCCGGGAGTAATTTGCCGGGATTCATCTGGCCACTGGGGTCAAATAAGTCGCACAGTGCATTGATTGCGGCGATGCCGAGTGGCCCCTTTTCCGCCATTAAGTAGTCGCGATGATCTTTGCCAACACCGTGTTGGTGACTGATGGTGCCACCATTGGCGACGATTTGATTGGCGCCGGCGGCCTTGAGCTTTTTCCAGCGCTGTAGCGCATGGGCATAGCTGTCGCCAAAGCGGAATAGGTAGGTGGTGTAGATGCTCGAACCTTGGCCGTAGACATGGCTGAGATGCGTGTAAGCATGAACAGATTCGCCTTCGTCGGCGAGGCCTTCGCGAATGGCAGATTCAATCGACATCATGGACTCTGTCACTCGCGACCAATCCACGGCCGTCTCCATGGTGTCAACCGCATACCCTGCGAGGCCCAACGGATCGCGCAAGTAGGGGGCGCGGAAGCGGCCATGGGCCCAGCGATCACCAAGACCAAACTGATCAACGAAGCCGCCCAGTGAGATGCAGAGATCAAGTGCCACCTGCTGGGTAGTTTCGCAGTGGCGAGCTGATCCGGTGATGCCGTATGTCATCATCACTTTTTCTTCCCCCATTCCCTGAGCGGCCAGCATCTGTTCAAGTGCGGCAACACCACTGCTGTTTTCACCTGCGCCCATATACAGCAGACTGGTAGTCTCCAGCGGGTTGCTCAAGCGCACCATGGACAGCGCTACACGTTGCTGAACCAGCTGGCGAGCAGCGGTCACACCGGCTTGCCAGTTGGGGAAAAATATTACCTGAAACTGTTCTGCCTCTGGCAATGGCGTTACCCGCACAACCACTTCGGTAATAATGCCAATGCGGCCTTCGCTGCCAAGAATCATCTCGCGAATATCGGGTCCGGCAGATGACGCGGGCAGGGTGGGGATATTGAGCGTGCCCTCGAGGGTTTCAATCGTGCCACCGGCAAACATATTTTCAATACGGCCATAGTGCAGGGACTGTTGGCCGCTGGAGCGGCTGGCGACCCATCCGCCCACGGTAGACAGTTCCCAGGACTGAGGAAAATGCCCGAGGGTATAGCCTTGGCTTTTTAGTTGCGCCTCGAGCAGTGGGCCGGGGGTGCCCGCACCAAAGGTGGCCAGTTGGCTCTCTTTGTCAAAGGCAAGCAGACGGTTCATATTGCCCATATCAATGGTCAGGACGGGCTTGTCGCCCACGTCAGGGTTGATATGGCCAACAACGGAGGTGCCACCGCCATAGGGAATAACATGGATATTGTTGGCTTTGGCGTAGGCTAAAAGTTCGCGCACATCGGCAGATGACTCGGGCATGGCGACGGCATCGGGGAAACTGTCCACTGCACCGCTGTGCATGTCGAGCCAATCTGGCAGACTTTGCCCACGAGCGTGACGAACGCGGGTCTCTGCATCAAGACTAAACAGCGGATGAGGGGCGAGGCGCGATGGCGGCACTTTGGCGATAACCTGTTCCAATGTCGCCTCTCCGAGCGACTCGGCAGGGCCAAGATGATGTTCTAGGAGTGACCGCAGACCGCTATTCAGCTCTGTGGTCAAGTCGCTGTTTTCATTTCCCCAGCCATTCCAGCGTCGCATATTGGATCCCTTTAAAAAGTGTTATATTGAGGTTTAGAATCAATGGTTATAATAATCGGCGCTGAAAATGGGTCACTGTCATCGCAGGACAAAACAGTCACTATTTCAGTCAGCGACCTGGTTAAGGGTAAAAAATGGACCTGATTAAAAATAATGGCCGGGCATCGGTGCCTGCCATTAAACAGTATCTTAAATCGGCAGACGCTTGTGGGGTAGATTATTTACCACTTTTGAGTGCGGCTGGTATCGATCCAAAAGTAATTGATGATAACACTAGTCATGTGTCAAACGCGGCTATGGAAAGGCTTCTAAAGTTGCTGATCGAGGCGAGTGGCGACCCCTGCTTTGGCCTTCACTCGGCGCGTTTTGTCGAGCCCGCGTCCTACAGTGTGTTGGGTTATATTTCGATGAGCTGCGCAACACTGCGAACCATTCAGGCAAAGATTCCCATTTACGAAAAGATTGTCGGCGACATGGGTGTAACGACGGTTGAAATTGCCAACGGTTATGCCCTTCAGCGCTGGCAGTGTCTTTTTTCTGATCTCGAAGTAAAACGCCATGAAGTGGAGAACGTGCTCGGTTCATGGGTACTCTACTCGCGCAATTTCTTGAATATTGAGGGAGTTGACAGTATCTGGTTTGAACATTCAGCACCGATCGATCCGACATTTTTGCAGGATTATCGCGATGTCTTTGGCTGTGATGTCCTGTTTGATAAGCCTGTGAGTGGCGTGCGAATTCGCGAGGGAATGCTCGATATTCCATTGCCGCAAGCGAATGATCTGTTGCTGGAGACGCTACTCGCGCACGCAACCAAGCTGCTGGCTGAGCTTGATCACAGTCAGACAATGTCCGATCAGGTAAAAAATTTACTGCGATTAGTGATTAATCAGCGATCGCCGTCGAGCCAAATGGTAGCGGAAAAGCTGGGTATTAGCAGCCGTACATTGCAGCGCAAATTGGGCGAAGAAGGCACTAGCTACAGTGATGTGCTCAATGAATTGCGCATGGAGCTGGCGCTCTACTTTTTGAAAAATACGTCGTTGAGCATGGAGAACATTGCGGCCGAGTTGGGTTACGCTGAAGCGCGCTCGTTTTACCGCAGTTTTAAGCAGTGGACAGGTCGCACGGCGGGCTCTTACCGCAGTTAGCGACCGTCCGAGTTGTCTGTCTCGATTATTTCTTCAACAGGCCCTGTTCTTCCGCCCAGAGTTTAGAGCGCTGCATACCCTCAGCAAATGGCACTTCAGGTCGCCAGCCTAAAATCCGCTCGGCCTTTTTAATGGAAAACCAATTTTTCGTACTCAGCTGCAAAATGGTGGCGGGGGAGGCTTCGTTGAGCTGTCCCATCCAATCTGCTATCTGGCTTCCCACGGCTGCAATGATCAACGCAGCGCGGGTGGATAGCAGCAGCGGGCCCTTTTTGCCAAGCCAGTGAAAATGGTGGCTGAAATACTCCTTCGTGGTGACATAACCTTCGCATGAAAGATTAAAAATTTCACCGGCGGCCGCGGGGCTGGCAACTGCCAAGACGATGCCGCGAATCAGATCATCAATATAGATCGGGCGGAAGTAGCCTTCGCCTTTGGCGGGCAACAAAAACTGTTTTTTAGCAATATTCTCCAGCGGTACAATTAGCCACGGTCGGCTGCCGGGTCCGTAGACATCGCCGGGCCTTATAATAACCACTTCAATTGATCCCCGCGCCTGCGCCGCGAGCACGACATGTTCGGAGGCGAGTTTGGTCAGCACATAGCTGCCACCGTCCGCATGCACGGGATGGTTTTCGTCCAGCTCCCCCTCAGCACTGTTGCCGTAGGCGACAATCGACGATATTTGCACAAAGCGTTTGACCCTGTGCTGTTCTGCCGCGGCGATTAAGTTAGCCGTGGCCAAGACATTTACGCGCCACATGTCGGTGTCTTTCATGGCGTTGGACACCAGCGCCGCGGTATGAACAATTACCTCGCAGTCGGCGAGAAGGTGGCCAATACTTTCCGGATTGCTAATATCGCCTTCAACAATATCGTCACCGTTGCCGCGGAGATCGACGCCCATCACTGGAATACCTTGTGATTTGTAGTGCTGCATCAGCCTGTTGCCAATAAAGCCATTGGCGCCGGTTATGAGTATTTTTTTATCGGCCATAGGTGTCGTCCTTTATTTGGATTGTTGTATTCAGGTGTTTATCGTTGCCATTTAAACAAGATTCTTGCGATAAAATGCGCCGAGGATTTTAGCGAAAGTCATTTTCGGTAGCAGATGGCTCAGCAGCGTGACAAACTTGTTCGACAGTCCTGGAACAATGGTCACTTTGCCTGCAAGGCAGCCATTGAGGCCTATTTCGGCCACCACTGCGGGTGCCATCATCATGTCGGATGAGATTTTTAGCGTAGCGCCTTGATCGGGGTTGTCCATCATCTTAGTGGCGGTGTAGCCGGGACACAGCGCGCTGATGGTGACACCACTGTTTAGCGCGGCCATTTCATCAGCTAATGCCTGAGTAAATGACAGCACAAAGGCTTTGGTTGCAGCGTAGACATTTTCGTTAGGTATTGGCATCCACGCGGCTGTGGAGGCAAGGTTGAGAATGTGACCCGACTTGCGGCTGGCCATATCGTTGGCAAATAGGTGGGTTAAACAGGTGAGAGCCACAACATTGACCTGCATCATGGCTTCCTGTTTAGCGAGGCTTAGTTTGACAAAAAACCCGTTTTGTAAAAGCCCTGCGTTGTTGATCAGAAAGTCGACTTGCAGCTGCTGGGCTTTCACTTTATTGAACAGGGTCTCTGCCGCTTGAGGCTGCGCAAGATCGGCGGCAATCACCGTGCAGCGTATACCGGGGTGCCGCTCTTCTAGCTGCTGGGCGATCTCTTGCAGCAGCGCTTGTCGTCGGGAAACGAGAATCAAGTGGTAGCCGCGTGCTGCGAGTAGCTTGCAAAACTCAAGGCCAATGCCTTCGGAGGCGCCGGTAACAAGTGCTGTTTTATGGCTCATAGTCTTTTCCTTAAACGTTATTTTGCGAAGTCGACAAAGATCGGTGACGACCATGCACGCTGGTTGTTGGGATTTTTGCAGTCGTCTTTTTCGTCGGTTCTGAAGTCGCCATAGCAGGGGTCGGTATTGACGACGTTGCCTTGATTGTCGAAGGTTGCGCGCAGATTGGCACCGTTGATGGTTGCAATGGGCTCTTCCAATGCACGGATATAGTAGAGCGCGTCGCGGCCCTCAGCAGCGAAATCCGGATCGTCAAACTCGATCGTGCACCCATCCGCGGACGGGGCGCAGGTAAATGTGCGCCAGCTGTCATTAATCAGGGGTTCGACAGCCTCCCCAGCGAAGGACTGCGGGCGAATCTTGATCACTTCGATACGTTCAATCAAATAGCGTTCATCCGAGGGGTTGTAGCATTCGCCGAGAGACATTTTGGATAAGTGCTGTGCGTCCAGCGCCTCGACAACATAGTCTGGACAGCCAGGCAGTTGTTTAAACGAGCCCACCACTTTTGCGCGAAAGCGCGGTGTGGTGTTCATGGCGACGGCACTGCCCATGGGTTTGCTCTGGCCGCTCTCGTCGGCATTAAGCAGGTCAAACCAGACCAAAATGCGATGACCGCTGGTGCCGTAAACTTCGCGCCGTTTCATCGCCTGCCAAATCGCGTCGCGGCTGCGGCCTTCCGCGTGCACTGCGGCAATACCGCCGGTGTTTAGGAAGGACGTGGTGCGTTCAAACTCTGAGGCGAATATTTTTGCGCTGACAGGGTCAATTTCATCTGCCCTCAGAGACTGCGGTGCGGACGCGGTGACCACTGCAGTGCTGGCAAAAATATCGCCCCAAAACGAATCGCGCACACCAGTAGAGTCGGTGGTATTGGTGCGCTGTTCCTGCTTGAAGCCGTGGCCGGGTCGTGCCGAGTGAGTGTCGGTCGAGGCGATAAAGCCCCAGCGATAACGCAGGGGATCTTCGGCCTCAGTGAAGTTTTGCAAGGCCAGGCCGTACTGCACGGATTTGCGTGGTTTGTAGTTGAACGCGGGCAAAAACACGTCACGGGCTTGACCCGCATCTAGCCACTCTTCGGGGGTGCTGCCGGGTACCGTCATAAAGCCGTAAATGGTATCCAACTGCACAAAGTTGTGACGCGCTTCTATGGCTCGATTGTCGCATTCACTGCTGTCTATGGCTGCGGCAATACAGCGCTGGCGGATAATTTCTCCCGCTTGCCAGCAGGCAGGTAGATAGTTTGCTTGGGGTTCTGGGCAGTACCATTCGCCAGCGTCATTCTTCAGGCGCACGGAAAAGTCTCGGAACACTTCAGAATTGCCGTGGCCAGAATAGACTTCAATCAGCCGAGTTTTGTCGGCATCGGTATTGGCGGCGGTGAGTTGATGGCGCCAATTAGCATTGGGCGGTGTGTAGAACCCCCAGCTGGTGCCGTGGGGAATAACCATGGTGTCAAAGCCCCACTGATCGAGCTTTTTAAATAACTCGCCCGGTGTGGCGGCCGTCTCAAAACAGTTAGCGGGCAGCAACGGGCTGGCAATATCTGGCTCACAGGCCGGCGTAGCGGCCATTTTCTCCACCCAGCTATTGTATGAGGCGTAGTAGCCGCGATGGCGCGGATCGAGCAGCTGCAGTAGCGATGACTGCTTACCCGACGCAGAGCGAGCGGCGATAGTGGCAACGCCCATGCCTGCCGAGGCGATGGGGTGGTGCGGGAGCAGCGCGGGGTCGTCGTCTTTGAACAGTACGTTGTGATGGCCGTAGTGATTTTCGGCAACCGTGCCCACTTGCGTCCACTCCCAGCCGATAAAGGCAACCACATCAGGGTTGCTGCTCTCGCCCGCCAAGCGGTTGCACTGGCGCACCGATTCTATGCCGTCACGCCACTGCTCGAGAGTAAAGCTCTCTGCGTGGTCGGTGAGAAAGTAAAAATCCAGCTGCGAGACAAAGCGTGCGTAATCGCAGGCGTAGGCCGGTGGATAGGCGCCCGATGCGCCGTGCATCATGGGCAGGCTGTACATAAATGCATCGGCGGAATTGGTGGTGTGAACATGGGTGTCGCCAAACAGAATTTGCTTGTCACTGCTGACTGCTAGTGCCTGCCGTGCGAGGGTTTGGCTGTCGCCGCGCTGGGTAACGGTATCATCGGGTAATCGCACCTCGCTGACTTTGGCAAATACCAGCGGTGAGTCTTCCCAGGCATTGGTTGGATCGCTGAAATAGCCCGGGAAAAGTGTGTAGACAGCCTCTGGCGCGTGGCCTCTAAAAACCAGCAGCAGTGCTACGGTTAGAGCGCCAAGTGTGATTAAGCCCTTTTTCAACATACTGTTATCCCCTGTTTGTAACCTGTTTTTCTAATTGTTGTTAGAGTGCAGCATAACTGCGTGAAATAAACCAATAAAGCCCAATTCCGCAGAGAAGCGCTGAGCTGAAATCAAAGATAATGGGTACCTGCGTGACTCGCACCGCTTTGCGCAGCCAAAATGCGACTGCTGCAATCCCAGTGACAATCAATAGCTGTCCAATTTCAACCCCGATATTAAAGCCCAGCAGCGCAGGCCAGCGCTCGTTTGCTGGCAGGCCCATATCGAGAAGCACAGAGGCAAAGCCGAAACCGTGGATAACGCCAAAGGCAACGGTGAGCAGCGGACGCATAGCGGCGCTGGCGGCGCTGTTTTTCGCGAGAGGTAAGTAGGTAAGGGTAAAAATCATTAGGCCAATTAAGGTGATCGGTGTCAGGCCCAATCCTACGAAGATCGATAGGAGCAACATGAGGCAGAGCCCAAGGGCAAAGCTGTAGGCTATTTTCCGCCCCGCGCCCGTGGTGGCGGCAATATTTTCAGCGCTGACGGCGGCGATAGTGAAGTCAATCAGGGCTTCAATCACCAGCGTATCTGGGATAACCCAGCCCATGACCGCAAGGCTTAAACTAATGCTGTGGCCAAGGGTAAAACCGGTGACCATCAACACGACGGAGCGCACTGTGCGCAGTAAGAGCAGCAGTGACAGCAGAAAAACAATATGGTCGACCCCGCCAAAAATATGGCTCACCCCGAGCCCTGTGTACTGTGCGGCACTGTGATAGACACTGCGGTTCCATGTCATAACTGTGTTGTTAATACGCTGTTCGCGAACGCTATCGGTAAAGAGGTATTCCACGGCGGGCTGTTTGTCGAGGGCCACACGGGCATAGTGCACATGGGAGGGCGCCTGCTGGAAAAAGCTGTCTATCCGCAGCGTGACAGGGGACGACTGTTCTTGCGCCTCCGGCGGTTCGCCGCTGCTACAGTCGAACGTTGTGCTGGCCCGCAGATAGCCAGGATTGGCGGACAAGGCATTAAACGGTGTTACTTGCAGGCACGGCTGATTGTTACTAGCCACAGCCACGTTGGCTTGCAGGTGTTCTACCAGCAGTTGTTCGAGACTTTCGCCTTGGTCTGTCGGCAATCGCGTCACTTCGCGGGATTTCAGTGTGAACAGCAGTTGCACATGGTTGCCATCGATCTGCCACGATGAAAAAGATTGGCTGCGATTATGTGCGTGCGCAGGTGAGCTCAGCAGCAGGGCGCAGCTAAGCACTAAAGGCATTAATAGCGCTAAGCGTTTTAGGGGCGTCATGGCTGCTGCCCCTCGAGGTCGAATCGTTCGATGTTGGCGGTATTTCTCAGATCGAGTAGATAGGAGGCAAGTGCACTGTCGTGACTTGAGCCGTGATTTGAGGACAGGGCACTGTTTTCGGCGGCTGTGGCGTTTATCTGGGCCACAAATCCGGCAAGCATTGATTGCAACACGACTTGTCGTACATTGGCGTTCGATCGCAGCATTCCTGCGTCAATAGCGTACTGCACTAACAGTTCTTCTTCTATCAGTCGCTGCAGCACCAGCTGGCGATCTTCTGGCGTTAATGGGTCGCGCTTTTCACTGGCAAATAGATCGAGGGCGCGCTGATAGTCAATGGTGCGAATGTCGGTGTTGTTGATCCGTGCAGCGACAGTGCTGGGCAGGGTGTCTGTCGCTAGCCAGTCCAACGAGCTGAGTGCGCCAGCGCCAATGCCGATGGCTGAGGCAAGGGCCAGAACCAGCAGTGAGCGGCGCTTGGCGGGCTGATTATTCATGATCCCTCAACATTGGCGCACAGGCCACGATAGGGGGTGGCCATTCGCCGGTACCACAGAGCGATAAGTAGCCAGGCTCTCGAGAGCAAGAGCCCCGCTATCGCGCAAAGAGCGAGAGTCATGGGCGGGTCTCGAAGGCTAGTGACCGGATATGCGCCTCTTCCCGCAGATCGGCAAGTTTTTGTTGCAGCGCCCAGTCGCGACTGCGTCGCTTAAACTCCTGGATGACTTGAGGCCTGATGTCATCGAACAGAGGTGTCGTGAGCGGTTGCACTGCCGTCACCTTTAAGAGGTAGACGCCATCTGAACGGCTAATTGGGTTGCTCAGTTCCCCCGCATTGAGGGTCAGCGCTAGCTGAGTGAGCGCTGGGCCTAGGTAGCGGCGCAACATATGGTGCGGCAGCAGGGCGGTTGGAATGTGCTGCAACCGCTGTGGTTCCCAGTCGCTGTCAGCATTTGCCGATTTATAAGCCTGCTGCGCGGCGAAGAGATCAGTAAAGCGATAGGCCTGCAGCGCGATTCGCGCAGGCTGGCTAAAGAGGCTGCGATACTGTTGATAAAACTGTTGCAGTTGCGCGTCGCTGACCGGTTGCGCTAATGCCTCTGCTACCACTTGGTCGATAGCGGCCTGCGCGAGCGCTTTTCGAATACCGGGGTCGGCACTGGCGATAGTCATGGTTTCGGCTCGCTGGAGGAGCAGTTCTTCATCGATAAGGAGTGTGATTACCGCCTGTTTTTCTGCGGTGGAGAGGATTTTTTGCGATAGCTCAGGACGGGCTGTTCCGGAGGTGTCTAGCAAACGTGCGGCGGCATGATCAATTTGCTCTACCCTAATTGGTTGGCCATTGACGCGGGCTACTACGCCGCTATTGTCCATGGGCCAGACGAATCGGCTATCGGAGCCCAGAAATGCCATGGTTAAACCCATAAATGCCAGCAGCCCGCGGCCATACACCGACCACTCACGCAGAGGCGTTCGCGCTTTCGCTTGTTTTGGATTTTGGGGCAACGGCAAAATCTCTCGACGTGGGTTAGTGAGTCACACTGCCATAGTAGCGCGATTGTAATCCTATTCACTGTCAGTAGCCGTCATGTAAGTTGCAATTTCAGACATTGATTACCAGATACTTTTAGCGGCAGCAAAAAAAAGGACGGGGGTTACCCGTCCTTTTAAGTCTAACTGCGACTTTGAGTGGAACACTTGCGTTTTAGAAGTTGTAGCTAAGACGCGCGCCCCAGACTCTTCCCGGCATTGTGTATTGGAAATGTGAGCCAGCGGCTAAGGGAACGTCGGCCGCGCCTGATGCTGTAATTTCATCAGTCACATTTTTACCGTAAAGCATTAGGTCCCAGTTCTCGCCACGCAGTCCAGTGCGGATGTTGATCTTCTCGAAACCTTCATGGTAGTCAATAGGATCTTGGTCGCCTGCCATATAGTAGCCAGCAGTAAAGTTGACGTCCACGCCGGCAAACCAAACAACACCTTGAGATAGCGGCATCATGTAATCAGCGGACAGTGAACCGTTGTAGTCTGTGCCAACTTGCTCACCAGCAAGGTTCTGTGTGCCTGATGGGTTTTGCGAGCCATCGCCTTTAAATGTCGCGGTACATCCGTCATAGGAGTGGTTTTTGCCATCGTTAGCCGTCAGCGTGCCCAAGCCGAGTAAACCTGCTGCCTGCGCTGCTGTACAACCTGCGCCTGGGTACTGACCATATTTACCTTCCATCACAGCAAGTCCAGCACTGAGTAGAAGGTTGTCAGTCGCCTGCCACTTGAGATCGACTTCCAAACCAGTGATATCCGTTGATGCGGCGTTTGTTACGACGAAGCCCAAGCCAACAAAGGTGGATACTTGCTGGTCCTCATACGTACTGTCAAAGACCGCCCAGTTGAGGTTCATGGCGCCATCGAGTAGCGTGTGCTTGCCTCCAATTTCGAATGATCCAGCAGTTTCATCGTCATACTCAAAGCCTAAACCTGGCGTTGTTCGCAGGATGGTGCCGTTTGCGGCAAACGCTGGGTTTTGATCATCGACTGAGTTAAATCCACCGCTTTTGAAGCCCTCTGAGTAACTTGCATAAAACATGCTGTCTTCAGATGGTTCCCACTCTAGGGTAACAGCGGGCATAAGCTGATTTGTTGAGCGCTTTTCATCAAACTCATGCTCGTAAGTATCGAAGCTTGCGGCCATTAACGCAGCGAGAAGAGGGCTAGGGTTTGGTGTTGTTAAACCGGTTGACGATGTTGTCACCTGGGTTTCAGCATGAGACGTTTTATCTTCTTCGGTGTAGCGAACACCTGCGGTCAAGGTTAACTGATCGCTCAAACGATATTTTCCTTGGAAGAATACTGCCCATGACTCTGTATCTTGCGACCAGTTAGAAATTCGACCCACTTGCTCGAATTTAGTCACACCTTCAATGCCGTAATACGCAGCGGGTAATCCTGCGCCGGCTATCTGTGCTGGACTAAAGGCAAGGAATGTATTCAGTCCTAGGCCGCTCGCGTTTGCCAAGATATAAGGCATAGTCTCTGGGATACCAAAAGTGCCATCTACGACAACTAAACGGTCAATCTCTTGTTCCTGTTTGTCGTAGTATGCACCTGCAACAAAGGAAAACTTGTCTTCCGCAGGTGAGGCAATGCGAAATTCTTGGCTTGAGTGATCGTAGTTGGAGATATCGCTGCGGCCAATAAATCGAACCGGCAACCAGTCTGCGTCCATGCCGTCCTCATACTCATAGCTATTTAAGCCAGTCACAGAGCTAAACGTGTAGCCATTTGCTAGATCGATGGTGATGCCTAAAGAGGTATCTTTGGTGCTTGTGTCGGTACCTTCAGGCATCTCTGATCCGCCTGAACAGGTGTCATGGGACTTACCGACAGAGGCCGCAAGAGCACAGCCACCAAGAGAAATACCATCTCGATAACCGTCTTTAGCGCCTGAGGCGACTAAGCCTGCGAGTTGCGGGTAAACAGCGCCCATGGTGCCGTACATTAAGAAGTTAGAGGCTGGTATGTTGGGTGCTAATCCTGCTGAGAATGTTGTGACTACGCCTGAGCCGCCGGTTCTTTTATGTTCGCTTTCGGCATGCTTCAGTTCAACTTTAGTGCTGTCATTGGGTGTCCAGTTAACGCTTAGGCGAGCCATGGTTTCTTCTGTCTTTGGATACTCAGGCGTTAGAGCGCCGGGAGTCGCTTCGCCGACGAAAGTCGTGCCAGGAACCATGCTGTTCTTCTGGTAGCCTTCGTCAGATCGGTCTTTGTAAGCAAGTCGCACCGCAACTGTGTCGCTCAGTGACCCAGCTAGATGTCCCTCAATGGTCTGTCCGTCAAACGACTCGCGATTGAGAGCGACTTTGCCATTAAACTCTTCCCCAACTTTTGCGGAAGCCGATGTCACGTTGATGGCACCCGCTAGCGTGTTTTTGCCAAACAGAATGCCCTGAGGTCCTCGAAGAACTTCAACTTGCTGGAGATCAAACAGACCTGTTCTGATCTGACGGCTTTTGCCGTAGTGAACGCCGTCTACATAAACGCCAACAGACTGCTCGAACGATTGATTGGCACCGATGCCAATACCGCGCATCCCAATAATAGTGTTTACAGCATTCTCTGTGATTGACAGGTTAGGCACATAGGCGCTGAGGTCGCCAAAACTGTTAATACCAGCAGCTTCGATCTTCGCGCCGTCAAGCGCCGTGATAGAGAGTGCGACGTCTTGCAGACTTTCGGCGCGTTTCTGCGCCGTTACAATAATTTCTTCGAGCTGGGCAGCATAGGTTCCACTTGAAATGGTTGCTATAGCTAAGGCCATCCCGCTTATCTTCAAAAATGAGCTTTTTTTCATGATCTTTCCCCTCGTTTTTATTGGAAACGGCTGAACACCACCGTATTTATTTTTACTAAACAATTATCTGAAATAACTTTTTAACCGTGCACGCGCGACGCGTTGACATGATCGGCCAAAAATGATGATAGAGAGTTAGTTTTTATATTTATTTTACTGCTGATTATTGTTTTCAGCTTGGTTACTCCACTTGTACAAACGCGTTAATTAACACTTGTGCACAGCGATTGCCTTGTAAAAAAAAGCAGTCACGCTCCGATAGTAACATAGTTCTAACAAAGCGCTATACCAACTTACGCTGCAGTTTCCACCGATTGTCAACACTTTTGATAGCGATAAGGGATTTTAGTTTCGTGAATGGCGTCGCAGAAAAATAAAAGTCCTGCTTTAAATCGTTAGCTCAGTCGGTGTGTATGGAACTGGGGGTGGTCCAGAGGTCTTTTCTTTATGCATAAAAAAAGGACGGGGGTTACCCGTCCTTTTAAGCCTAACTGCGACTTTGAGTGCAATACTCGCGTTTTAGAAGTTGAAGCTAAGACGCGCGCCCCAGATTTTACCGGAGTCCGTGTAACGCCAGTGAGAGCCGGCAGCCAATGGAACGTCCGCAGCACCTGTTGCTGTGATCTCATCAGTAATGTTTTTACCGAAGATCATAAAGTCCCAGTTCTCTCCACGCAGACCAGTACGAATATTGATCTTTTCGAAGCCTTCTTGATAGTCAACAGGATCGAGGTCGCCGGTCATGTAGTAACCGTCGGTGAAGTTAACGTCAACGCTGGCGAACCAAACAACACCTGCGCTGAGGGGCTGAACATAGTCAGCAAACAACGCGCCTGAGTATTCGGCACCAATTTGACCGCCGGCGAGATCCTGGCTAACGCCTGTTGGCACACCGTTGGAGAACTGCTGATCACAGCCCATTGCTGACGTGCCAGTGCCAGCAGCCATTACCGTCTTCAATGCTGACGCCTGTTCTGCAGTACAGCCCGCACCGGGGAATGAGCCGTAACGGCCGTCAAGATAGGCAACGTTTGCACCAAGAGTCAGATTGTCAGTCGCCTGCCAAGTCATATCCACTTCAAGACCGTCGATCTTTGAGGTTGCAGCGTTGGCAACAACAAAGCCTAGGCCAACAAATGTTGATACTTGCTGATCTTTGTACTCACTGCTGAAGAGTGCCCAGTTAAAGTTCATTGAGCCATCTAACAACTCATGCTTACC
>Ga0102890_1000278_pt1 | contig 15089 bp, 12 predicted proteins | sample Colrivmeta1552A3_FD_94876 | JGI IMG/M metagenome (GOLD analysis project Ga0102890, IMG submission 94876) | Estuarine microbial communities from the Columbia River estuary - metaG 1552A-3 | ecosystem: Environmental > Aquatic > Marine > Intertidal zone > Estuary | place: USA: Columbia River...
TCGCTAATAGTCTCTAAATAGTTTTTAGGAAGCAGTATGTCTGCATCTAATTTGAGCAAAATATCATAGTCTTTGTCCAGCTGTTTTAAACCGAAATTAAAAGCCTGTACCACTTTGCTTCCAGGCATATGTATATTAGAACTACTGTGGTTTACGGCAGTTATAAAAGGGTGTTTTTCAGCAAATTCTTGGGCTATTTTATAAGTGTTATCTGAAGAATTGTCACTGACCACAATTAATTGTTGGGGAGCCAGTGTTTGAATGCAAATACTTTCAAGGCAACCCTTTAGAAATGCCGCTTCATTATGTGCAGGAATGACAATAGATATATTCATTTATATTTTAAGATTTTTTTTCTGCATACACCATATAATACCTCGGTGTAAACCACCTTAAAAGGGGTCTTATGCCAATTTTTTTTGTGGGATTGGTCCAGCGTTTGGTCGCTTTTATTTCCCAGCCTGTTTTTTCTAAGAGCCAGTCTAACTGCCAGCTTTCAAATTCGTGGTAATGTCTGTCCCATAGGTCTGTTTTACTCCTGTAGGCAGGGGCAAACCAAAGTCTTAGTGGCACGCTGATGACTATTTTTTTAGACTGAATTTGCTGTAAGATTTGAAAGGGGTTTAAGAGGTGTTCAAAAATTTCAAAGGCAGTAACCACTGAGGCGTCTGAGTCTATTAAAGCATTTTGATTAAAATCTAAATCTTCTCCCGCTGTGTTTTTAACGGTATATCCAAGCGCACGCATTTGTTCACTCAATGGATTTTCTACGCCCAAGTCTAGAAGGGTTTCCTGTGTAGAAAGGTGTTCTTGTAAAAAAGCTAGGGTTATTTTATACCTTTTTTCTGGAAAGTATCTTTTGTACATAGGGCAAATTAAAGGAATAAGTGGGCACCATTACTTATAAATGAGGTGAAAAATACTCAGTGCTTAAAAAATGTTCGGTGCTAAAAATATGTTAGATACTAAAAATAGAGTTGATTTTTAATTCATCTACTATACCTCATATACAAATGCGTTAATATTCATTCCTGCACCCACACTGGCAAACATCACCACATCTCCTTTTTCAATCATATGTCCCTCTAATTGACCGCGTTTCACCATGTCAAAAAGGGTGGGAACGGTCGCTACAGAACTGTTGCCAAATTCATGAATATTCATGGGCATTATACCATCTGGCACAGGGGTTTTGTACTGTCTATAAAAACGCTTTACAATAGCAGCGTCCATTTTTTCGTTGGCCTGGTGGATGAATATTTTCTTGAGATCTCCAATATTGTGACCACTAGCGTCCAAACATTTCTGCATGGCTATGGGGACGTGGGTCACCGCAAATTCATAAATTTTGCGGCCGTACATTTTTATGTATTTCTCATTTTTGGGAGCGTCTTGTTTGTAAGAGCAGCCAAAAAATAGGAAATGGGCTTCTTCAAAAGAGTGGGTTTCTGAGGCATGAGATAGAATGCTTCCGCCCTGAGGGTCTTCTATGTCAAGAACTGTAGCCCCAGCACCGTCTGCATAGATCATAGAGTCTCTGTCATGAGGATCCAAAACCCTTGAGAGGGTTTCTCCGCCTATTACTAGGCATCTTTTAGCCATGCCAGCTTTCATAAATGCCTGCGCATGAATCACTCCTTCTATCCAGCCAGGGCAGCCAAATAGCAAGTCATAGGCCACGCAAGATGGGTTTTTAATACGCAGCAAATGTTTTACCCTAGAGGCCAATGAAGGCAAAGTGTCTCCTTGTGCTCCGGGAGCAGAAACGTCTCCAAAATTATGGCCAAATATAATGTAGTCAATGGTTTCAGGATCTATATTAGCGTCTGTAATAGCATCTTGAGCCGCTAAAAAACCTAAATCAGAGGTATTTAAATGATCTGGGGCATACCTGCGATTTTCAATACCAGTAATGGCCTTGAACTTTTCAATGATTACCCCATTTTCCTGCTCAAATACCTGGCCATTTTCTTGAAGGAACGCATGTGAATTAAAAGCTTCATTTGGGGTTATTAGAGGCGGAATATAGCTACCGCTTCCCTTAATACTCACTTTCATAGGTTACATAATTTATCACAAGATAAAAAAAATGTAACCTATGTAAAGCGTCATCACGTAAAATATACGATGTTCAGTATTATTTATGCCTCTGCATACGCTTCAATGGGCGTACAAGTACAGATCAGGTTTCTGTCTCCGTAAGCGTCGTCTACCCTTCTCACCGTTGGCCAGAACTTGTTGTCAGACACATATGGTAAAGGGAAGGCAGCTTGCTGCCTGCTGTAAGGGAAATCCCATTGGTCAGCAGTAAGCATGGCTTGTGTATGCGGCGCATTTTTGAGTGGGTTATTAGGCGTGTCTATATGAGCGGCATCTATTTCTTTTCTAATAGCTATCATGGCGTCACAGAAACGGTCTAATTCTGGTAAATCTTCACTTTCTGTAGGTTCAATCATCATGGTGCCTGCCACAGGGAAAGATACTGTAGGGGCATGGAATCCGTAGTCCATGAGTCGTTTGGCTATATCTGTTACCTCTACCCCATGGTCTTTAAAAGGCCTGCAATCTATGATCATTTCATGGGCAGCCCTTCCTTGCTCTCCCGTATAAAGTACTTCAAAGGAGCCATTCAATCTGGCCTTAATATAATTGGCATTTAAAATAGCAATTTTAGTAGCATGGGTCAACCCAGCTTCTCCTAGCATTTTAATGTAACCATATGAAATAAGGCAGGCTAAGGCAGAACCCCATGGTGCTGCAGATATAGCAGTAATGGCTTGGTCACCGCCAGTAGCTATAACCGGATTGGTAGGTAAAAACGGCACTAATTGAGGCGCCACACAGATAGGTCCTACACCAGGACCTCCTCCTCCGTGAGGAATAGCAAAAGTTTTGTGCAAGTTTAAGTGACAAACGTCTGCGCCAATAGTGGCTGGATTGGTCAATCCTACCTGCGCATTCATGTTGGCTCCATCCATATACACCTGTCCGCCGTGCTCGTGAATGAGGCCAGTAATTTCTCTAATAGAAGATTCAAATACTCCGTGGGTAGAAGGATAAGTGACCATGAGTGCCGCCAATTCACTACTGTGGGCAATGGTTTTTTCTCTAAGGTCTTCTAAGTCTATATTTCCTTTTTCATCTGTTTTTGTCACCACAACCTTCATTCCCGCCATCACTGCAGAGGCTGGATTAGTGCCGTGGGCAGACGCCGGTATGAGGCATATATTCCTGTGACTTTCTCCCCTAGAAGCGTGGTAGGCTCTAATAGTCATTAGTCCTGCGTACTCTCCTTGTGCTCCAGAGTTTGGTTGTAGCGAGGTGCCAGCAAAGCCAGTAATTTCGTTGAGCTGTAATTCTAATTGTTGTAAAACTTCATGGTAGCCAGCTGCTTGTTCAACAGGTACAAAAGGATGTATGCTACCCCATTGCGCCCATGAAAGAGGCAACATTTCTGAGGCCGCGTTGAGTTTCATGGTACATGAACCCAGAGAAATCATGGAGTGATTTAAAGCCAAATCCTTGCGTTCTAACTGTTTTATATAACGCATTAGTGCCGTTTCAGAGTGGTAGGTATTAAATACTTTTTGGCTTAGAAAAGCTGTTTTTCTCGCCAAGTGCTGGGGCACTTTTGTTTCATTCCCAAGCGAAATAGTAGGTGGAGTTTGTCCTTTAGCGGCAGCAAAAATGGCTACAATCTCTTGGGCATCGGCCACGGAAGTGGCCTCGTTAATTGAAATCCCTACCTGATCCGCTCCAACGTATTGGAAATTGACTTTTTGGGCTTCTGCCAATGCTTTAATTTCTTTTGCTGGCGCCGACACCAATAGGGTATCAAAATAATTTTCGTTGTGCTGGGTATAGCCCAAACTTTCTAGTGCCTTAGACACTGCAACTGTTTTATGGTGCACTCCATGTGCAATATATAACAAGCCTTGAGGTCCGTGGTATACCGCGTACATTCCAGCCATTACAGCCAAAAGTACCTGAGCTGTACAGATGTTAGAAGTGGCTTTGTCTCTTTTGATATGTTGTTCTCTGGTCTGTAGCGCCATTCGGTAGGCTGGCAATCCGTCAGTATCTTTTGTGAGTCCAATGATTCTTCCAGGAATACTTCTTTTATAATCTTCTCTTGTGGCAAAAAATGCGGCGTGTGGCCCCCCATAGCCTAAAGGAATTCCAAAGCGTTGTGTGGTTCCAACCACTACGTCTGCACCCAATTCTCCGGGCGCTGTAAGCATGGTTAAACTTAATATGTCTGCTGCAAAAGCCACTTTTATTTCTGTTGCTTTGGCTTTCTCCATGAACTGGTCTACAGCACCAATCGCACCGTTTTTACCAGGATACTGTACTATGGCACCATAAAAATGGGGCTCAAATGCAAATGCATCTATTGGGCCAACCTCTAATTGAATGCCTAGTGGCGTTGCCCTAGTTTCTAATAAGGATAGGGTTTGTGGTAAAATATCTTCTGAAACAAAAAAGGACATGGCCTCCTGTTTTTTCTGGTCTCTCGTTCTTACATCATAGAGCATGGTCATGGCTTCTGCTGCTGCGGTACTCTCATCTAATAGAGAGGCGTTGGCGAGATCCATTCCGGTCAATTCACACACCATGGTCTGGAAATTGATTAATGCTTCTAACCTACCTTGTGCAATTTCTGCTTGGTATGGTGTATAGGCAGTGTACCATCCCGGATTTTCTAAAATATTTCTTTTGATTACAGAAGGGGTAATGCTCTGGTGGTATCCTTGGCCTATATAAGTTTTGAATACCTTATTCTTTTGAGACAGTATTTCAATATGAGAAAGGTAGTCGTGTTCGCTCATGGCTGGTGCTAAATCCAATGCTTTTTTAAGACGAATGTCTGCAGGAATAGTTTCCAGAATAAGCTGGTCTAGATTCTCTACACCAACTGTTTTTAACATTTGGGATTGTTCTTCTTCTTGTATGCCAATGTGGCGTAATGCAAAAACATCTGTTTTCATAAGCGAAATCGTTATATTAGATCTATAAAAAGCTGCACAAAATTACTAATAAAAAGAATAATTATACTGCCTTTTATACAAGTCTTCACTAAACTTTTTAACCAATTTGAGGGCTTATAAACAGTTTGTTTACTTTTGTGGAATGCGCGGTTTGAGAAGATTTTTTGATTTTTATTTAAAGGCCAGTGTCCACGTGGCTTTTGCCGTGGTATCCCTCAGTTATGTGGGTGCTAAAGGCTTAAACATTTTATGGTCTAATGCTTTGGGGGTTGTGTTGTTTTCGGGAACTGTTATGGGCTATAATTTTATCAAATATGGCTTGGGCGGTCCCTTTTATTTGAAAGTGACCCATAAGTCCTTTATGCCCATGCAAATAGTGAGTTTTTTTTGTGGAGCGCTCGGCTTATACGGGATGCTGTATTTAAACCCATTGGCTTATTTGGTATTACTAATGTTAGTTGTTTTTACGGCCCTTTACGGGCTGCCTATATTTCCAGCCCAAAAAAACCTTAGGGCTATAAAAGGCATGAAAATTTATATTGTTGCTATTGTTTGGGCCCTGGCGACTGTGGTATTGCCACTGTCTACATTGGGGGTTAAAATGGTTTTACAGCTTACTAATTCATCAGATCCTTTTGGGTTAGTGGGTGTTTTAGGCTTGTTTCTATCTCATTTTTTCTTAGTCCTGGCCTTAATGGTTCCTTTTGAGCTAAGAGACTATCTGGAAGACACTCCTCAATTGGCCACACTCCCACAGCGCTATGGGTTGCAAAAGACCAAATACATTGGGATTTTTTGGTCGCTCCTTTTTTTAGGAGGCCATTTATTTGCTGGGGCAATATTGAAATGGCCTATACAAATAGTGGGGGTTTCTCTAATGATTACGCTGCTGCTGATCATAGGGATTTTCTATTCTGGCAAGCATTCAAGTAGCTATTTTACCGATTTTTGGGTAGAGGGAATTCCCATTTTGTTTGCCTTTCTTTGGTGGGCTTTTGAATCGTTTTTGTAATTTTATAAAACAATAAGTGTTTTGGCAAAGGCTAACTCATTTAAAATTTCCCCAATGGAAAAAGCCTCATATCTATGAAAAAAGTCCTTTTTAGCCTATTATTCTTATGTAGTTTTTATGCTTTTGCACAGCATAAAGACAGAGATATGTCTGAGGCTGCAACCAAAATAAACAAGCGTAGCCTGCTAATAGATGTCAGGACCCCTGCAGAATTTAAGGAAGGCCACCTGCCTCATGCGGTTAATATAGATTGGTTGTCTGCTGACTTTAATAAGGCTTTTGACAGCATAGGCAAACGCAATAAGATTTATGTGTACTGTCGTAGTGGTAAGCGTTCCGCAATGGCAGCTTCCAGACTAGACAGTCTTGGTTATAAAAGGGTTGTGAACCTTAAAGGCGGCTATAAGGCTTATGAAAAGACGCAGTAGCTGTGGTGGTTTAAAAAACACAACTTCTAAGCTTCATACAATAGGCTTGATCCTTACTTCAAAAATACCCTAGCACTTTGCTTGATTCAACAAACCTGCTTGTTACTCTATTAACGCTTCTATACTTTGCTTAATTCAATAAACCCGCTCTTTTGAGAAGTGCCTCAGGCTTTGGTTCGCTGCCCCTGAATTTTTTGTACAATACCATAGGATCTTCTGAACCTCCCTTAGAGAGCACAAATTCTTTAAAGTCTGCTGCTACTGTTGCATTAAAAATACCTGCTTCTTTAAATTTTTCAAAGGCGTCTGCATCTAATACCTCTGCCCACTTATAGCTGTAGTATCCTGCTGCATAGCCCCCTTGGAAAATATGAGAAAAAGCGGTACTCATACAACTTCCAGGCTGAGAAGGGTATAGGTCTGTTCCTTTAAATGCATCATTTTCAAAAGCAGCAACATCTGTTATTTCCATTGGATTACTGCTGTGCCAGGCCATATCTAATAACCCAAAACTCAGTTGTCTCAAAGTGGCCATTCCCTCTAAGAAGGTAGCTTGTTCTTTTATTTTTTGGACCAATTCCATAGGAATTAAAGTGTGGTCTTTATAGTGTTTTGCAAAAAGTGACAAGGCTTCTTTTTCATAACACCAGTTTTCCATGAGTTGGCTGGGAAGTTCAACAAAATCCCAAGATACGGACGTCCCTGAAAGACTTGGGAAAGTGGTGTTGGCAAGCATGCCATGTAAGGCGTGGCCAAACTCGTGAAATAGGGTGGTGAGTTCTTGAAAAGTAAGTAATGCAGGCGTCTTGGAAGTAGCAGAGCTAAAATTACATACTATGGCTATTTGTGGCCTGAAGTCCTGGCCGTCTTTTTTATACTGTGATCTAAAGGAGGTCATCCATGCGCCCCCCCTTTTTCCGGGTCTTGGGTGAAAGTCTGTGTAAAAATAGGATACAAAAGTTCCCTTGTTGTCATACACCTTATAGGTAGACACCTCTTTGTGGTAGACCGGTATGTCTTTGACCTCACTGAAGTTTAATCCGTATAATTTGTGGGCAATGTCAAACATACCCATTACGCAGGCATTTAATGGAAGGTAGGGCTTGAGTACTTCTTCTTCAAAATTAAAAGTCGCTTGTCTGAGTTTTTCTCCTACAAAGAGGCCATCCCATTTTTCTAGGTTTTCTAAACCAAACTGTTCTTTGCCGTACGCTTTTAAGGCCTCCATTTCTGCTTTTGCAGCAGGTAGGGCTTTGTTTAAAATGTTTTGTGAAAAATTAAGCACAGCAGCTGGGCTTTTGGCCATTCTTTCTTCTAAGATATATTGGGCGTGGTCTTCATACCCCAGTAATTGGGCCCTTTGGTGTCTGAGTCTAACAATTTCTAAAACAATGGCCTCGTTGTTGTTTTCGTTCTTTTGAAATCCTTTGCTGGTAAATGCTTTATGCATTTTTTCGCGTAAACCCCGTTGGGTAGAAAACTTCATAAAAGGCACATAGCTCGGGTAATCTAATGTGAAGATCCAGCCTTCTTTATCTTTGCTTTTTGCTAAGTCTTCTGCAGCCGTTTTAACACTGTCTGGTAATCCGTCTAATTCAAGTTCATCTGTAATGTGAAGGGAGAATATTTGGGTGTCTGCCAAGACGTGTTCTCCAAATTCCAACTGAAGTCTAGAGAGGTTTTTATCTATTTCCCTAAGGGTGCTTTGGCCTGCCTCTTCCAAGAGCGCGCCATTCCTAACAAAAGATTTATAAGATTTGTCTAATAATCTTTGAGATTCTGTATCTAGAGATAGGTTGTCTTTCTGTTCGTAAACGGCTTTAACCCTTTTGAATAAGTCGGGGTCTAAACTCAGGTCATTGCTAAAGGCACTGAGAAGTGGAGACACTTCTTGTGCAATTTTTTGCATTTCAGGGGAGGTTTCTGCTGAATTGAGGTTAAAGAATATGCTGGAAATATTTCCCAATGTCTGTCCTGCATAATCTAGTGCTACTACGGTATTTTCAAAAGAAGGTGCTTCTGATTGCTCCTTTACAGCAGTAATCTCCTCTTTGGCAAGGACTATAGCGGTCTCAAAAGCGGGTTTGTAATGCTCGTTTTTAATCAGGTGAAATGGAGGCGTTTCAAATGGAGCTAATAAGGGATTTTTAGACATTGGCTGACAGGTGTTTTTGTGTGAATATTCAGTTTTAAGCAAGAGCAGCTTGCTCTTTATGACTGAATTGGTTTAGCGTCTTCGCTACTTTTTATGACTGAACTGATTTTGCGCCTTCGATCACTTTTTCTTTAAGGGCTTCCTTATAAGCAATTATTTGATCGAGAATTGCAGGATCACTGCTCCCGAGTATTTGGGCGGCGAGAATGCCCGCATTCTTGGCACCATTCAGTGCCACGGTGCCAACAGGCACCCCGCCCGGCATTTGTAATATAGAAAGCACAGAATCCCAGCCGTCTATAGAATTGCTGCTTTTAATGGGTACACCTATCACTGGTAAAGGAGATAAAGAAGCCACCATTCCAGGTAAATGTGCTGCACCACCGGCACCCGCTATAATAACACCAATACCCTCAAGGTGCGCGTTTTTACTAAAGCTAAATAGTTTTTCAGGGGTCCTATGGGCAGAAACAATGTCTACCATGACCGCTATATTTAAAGATTTTAAAAAGTCTATGGCTTCTTGCATTACAGGAAGGTCGCTGGTGCTTCCCATGATTACGGCTACTTTTTTCATGTATTTTTATTTAGAACTATTTTTAACTGAGACTTCTAATTCCAATACCCAGTATTATTTTTAAATAATGGGTGATTGTTCCCAGCCTATATTTTATTTTCACTAATTACGGCAATACTCTTTTTAACGGTTTCTGCCATTTCTCTTGCAGTTTTCATATCTGGATGTACAATAGTAACATGGCCCATTTTTCTAAAAGGCCTGGTTTCTTTTTTTCCATAAATATGTGGTGTTACCCCGTCAAGACTTAAAATGTGTTTCATGTTTTTATAAACCACAGCACCAGTGTGTCCTGCTGCGCCAACGAGATTGACCATAACGGCAGCTACTTTACTAGCGGTGTCTCCCAAAGGAAGGTCCAATATGGCCCTGAGGTGTTGTTCGTATTGGTTTGTGTAACTTCCCTCTATAGAGTAATGTCCTGAATTGTGTGGTCTTGGGGCAACTTCATTGACTAAAATATCGCCTTCTTTTGTCAAAAACATTTCAACAGCCAAAAGACCTACATGGCCATAGGCTTCAGATGTTTTTAAGGCCACTTCAATGGCCTTCTGGGCCAAATGATCTGTGATTCTTGCAGGACATAAAACGTATTCTACCTGATTGGCTTCAGGGTGAAATTCCATCTCAACAACGGGGTAGTGTACACTTTCTCCACTAGGGTTTCTACAGACAATTACGGCCAACTCTTTCTCGAAATCAATGAGGCTTTCTGTAATGCAAGCTACGTTGGGTAGCCCTTTTAGGTCTGCTGCTTGTCTAACTACTTTTACGCCCTGACCATCATAACCAAATTGTGCAGACTTCCACACAAAAGGGAAAGACAGTCCTCCATGAGTAATACTGTCTTCAATTTCTGAGCTGTAGGCAAATCTATTGAAAGGAGCTGTTGGGATCTGATGGTCTGTGTAAAAGAGTTTTTGGGTGCCTTTGTTGGCAATACTTCTTAGGCTATCTGAAGAGGGATATACAGTGACACCCTCTTTTTCGAGTGCTTCTAAGGCGTCAATATTTACATTTTCAATTTCTATGGTGAGTAGGTCTACTGTTTTTCCAAAGTTAAAAACAGTCTCATAATCCATTAAATTTCCTTGTTCAAAAAGGTTGCAAGCCAATCTAGACGGAGCGTCTGGAGAGGGATCTAATACTTTTGTTTGAATGTCCCATTTTCTGGTTTCTTGTAAAAGCATTTTACCGAGTTGTCCGCCACCGAGAATGCCGAGAGTGAAATAAGAAGAAAAATAGTTTGTACTCATCAATAAGGCCCTTAGGGTTATTTTGTGCTTGTGCTACAAAAATACGAGATAATTATTATAAAGCCGGTCTGTCCCTTTAAAAAAGCGAAATCAAAACACTATCTTTGTGCCTTTAATTAACTAAAAAAAACCCCATGAAAACCAACCTTGTCTTGTTTGGGAAACCAGGCGCAGGAAAAGGAACCCAAGCGGCCTTTTTAAAAGAAACCTACCAATTAAAGCATATTTCTACTGGAGATGTTTTTAGGGCTAATATTTCTCAAAATACTCCTTTAGGTCAATTGGCCAAGTCTTATATGGACAAAGGAGATTTGGTTCCAGATTCAGTGACCATACAAATGTTGGAGGCTGAGGTGAATGAAAATCAAGCTGCTGCGGGATTTATTTTTGATGGATTTCCCAGAACAACAGCACAAGCAGAAGCATTGGATGCTTTTTTAAAGACCAAGTCAATGGCCATTTCTGCGACTATAGCCTTGGAGGCAGATGAAGATGTTTTAACTGCTAGGCTCTTGGAGCGAGGCAAAGAAAGTGGAAGACCGGATGATTCGGACGAAGCAAAAATTAGAAATAGATTTCAGGAATACAACCTAAAAACAGCCCCTTTAGAGGCTTTTTACAAGGCCCAAAATAAGTTTTATGCTGTTAATGGCATTGGAGAAATTTCAGAAATAACAAAGAGAATAGCTGCTATTATTAGTGGTTTATAAAAGAAAAGCGCTGTTTGAAGCATCGGCCTAGAATAGGCCAATTTAGCCCATAAATTATTTAATCATTACCCCATGACAGAAGGAAATTTCGTAGATTATGTAAAGGTTTTTTTAACCTCAGGAAACGGAGGAAAGGGATCTATACATTTACACAGGGAGAAATTCATCACCAAAGGAGGACCCGATGGTGGCGATGGAGGAAGAGGGGGCCACATTATTTTAAAGGGGAACAAGCATCTTTGGACGCTGGTTCATTATAAATTTAAAAAGCATTTTACTGCAGAGCATGGGGGACATGGCAGTAAAAACAGGAGTTTTGGAACAGACGGAAACGACGTCTATTTAGAAGTGCCTCTGGGAACTGTTGTTAAAGATGGAGAAACCCAAGAGCCATTATATGAAGTGACCGAGCACGACCAAGAGATTGTGCTTTTGGACGGAGGAAAAGGGGGGCTAGGAAACTGGCACTTTAGGTCTTCTACCAATCAAACACCCAGATATGCCCAACCTGGAATTCCAGGAAAAGAAGGCTCTTTTACCCTTGAATTAAAAGTATTGGCAGACGTAGGATTGGTTGGTTTTCCAAATGCAGGAAAATCTACCTTACTCTCTGTGATTACCTCTGCAAAGCCAAAGATTGCCTCTTATGCCTTTACCACCCTCAAACCCAATTTAGGGATTGTGGAATACAGGGATTTTAAGAGTTTTGTCATGGCAGATATTCCTGGAATTATCGAAGGAGCGGCAGAAGGCAAAGGTTTGGGCCATTATTTTTTAAGGCATATTGAGCGCAATGCGACCCTTTTATTTTTAATTCCAGCAGACAGTGAAGATATTGTGAAAGAGTACGGTGTTTTGTTGGATGAGTTGAGAAGATACAACCCTGAATTGTTGGACAAAGACCGCTTGGTTGCCATTTCAAAGAGCGATATGCTGGATGAGGAATTAGAAACTGAGATTTCAGGCTTGCTAAAACCCGTATTGGGAAATACCCCATTTTTGTTCTTCTCTGCTGTGGCACAAAAAGGCATTATGCCGCTCAAAGACACCCTTTGGGAAATGATACACGATCAAAAGGAATCCATGGGTTCTGGAAAATAATACTATGAGAATACATTTTATAGCCATTGGAGGAAGTGCTATGCATAACTTAGCATTGGCATTACACGAAGCGGGTCATGAGATTAGCGGCAGTGACGACGTCATTTTTGAACCCTCTAAAAGCCGCCTAGCAGCGGTTGGTTTACTTCCCTTAGAAATGGGTTGGCAGCCTGAAAACATTCACTCAGATATAGATTTAATTGTTTTAGGCATGCACGCAAAACCAGGGAATCCTGAGCTTGAAAAAGCCCAGGAATTGGGTTTAAAAGTGTATTCTTATCCTGAATTTTTATATGAACATTCAAAGCATAAAACACGCGTTGTCATAGGGGGGAGTCACGGAAAAACAACCATTACTTCTATGATCCTTCATGTGATGCACTACCATGAAAAAGAAATAGACTTTATGGTGGGTGCCCAATTAGACGGCTTTGACAAGATGGTTCATCTCACAGAGGAGAACGATTTTATGTTATTAGAGGGAGATGAATACCTCTCTTCTCCCATAGATGCCCAATCAAAGTTTTTACATTACAAGCCGCATATTGCGCTCTTGAGTGGTATTGCTTGGGACCATATTAATGTATTCCCCACTTTTGAATCTTATTGTGCGCCCTTTGAATCTTTTATTGATAGTATTGTTGCGGGAGGTAGCCTTACTTTTAATCAAGAGGATCAGGTACTTAATGAAATGGTTGAAAAAGCCACCAACACCATTCGCAAAATTGCTTATACCACCCCAGAGGCTTCTATAGATAGTGGTGTAACTTATCTAGAAACGGAAGAAGGTCCTTTGCCATTAGAAATTTTCGGAATGCACAACCTCAATAATCTGGCAGGTGCCAAGTGGATATGCCAGCATATGGGTATAGACGCCCTAGATTTCTATGAGGCCATTAGTAGTTTTAGAGGCGCTTCTAAACGATTAGAATTGGTCGCTAAGAACAATCAAACGGCTATTTATAAAGATTTTGCTCACGCACCTAGTAAGGTAAAGGCCACTACTGCAGCGGTTAAGGAGCAATATCCTGACAGGAAGTTGGTTGTGGTACTTGAGTTGCATACCTACAGTAGTTTAGACGCTTCTTTTCTCAAGGAGTATAAAAATGCTTTGGCCAAGGCCGACGTCGGTATGGTTTTCTATGAGCCAGCCGTACTAGCCATAAAAGAAAGGGAACCTATCTCTGCGGAGGTTATTAAAAATGCTTTTGGTTCCGCTGCGCTTCAAATAGAAACCACGCCTGAAGGTTTGGCTGTTTTCTTGAGAGATTTGCCTTTAGAAGGAACGGTGCTGTTATTCATGAGTTCAGGTAATTACGGAGGCACGGACTTTAAAGCACTGGCCCAGCGAATTTCTTAAGGTTTTACCAAGGTTTTTTTAGATTTGTGGCTATGGCTTTTTTGACCGATCATCTAGTCAGGGAGTAGTTTGTCTGGTTTGCGTTTCTTTTTGAGCCACACAGGCTATCTTTACTCATGGTCTATATTAAAAATTCGGGTATGAAGGCTTGGCCTGTGGAAGACCAGCCTAGAGAAAAATACCTGCGTTTGGGTGGACAAAAATTGACAGATGCAGAGCTTCTTGCCATAGTTTTAGGCAATGGTTCTGTTGGTCAGTCTGCCCTTTCACTGGCCAAGACGCTATTGATTGCATGTGACAATGACCTTCAAAAATTATTTGAACTTTCCATAGAGAAGCTTATGGATTTTAAAGGAGTAGGGAAGGTGAAAGCCATTAAAATAAAGGCGTCACTAGATTTTGGATACAGATTGTTGCATGTCAATGCTACCGCCCCCCTATCTCTTTCTTCTAGTGGATCTGCATTCTCTATTTTGAAGCCTGTTTTAATTGGTTTGACTTATGAAGAGTTTTGGGTGCTGTATTTGGATAATTCTAATGTGCTTATTGAGCGTTCCTTACTTGGTAAAGGTGGTTTTACAGCCACAGTTGTAGACATCAGGTTGGTTTTACAACAGGCTATAAGATGGGGTGCTACGGCTATGATTGTAGCCCATAACCATCCCACAGGCAACCTAAAACCCTCCCATTCAGACAAAGCTTTGACACAGAAATTAAAGGATGCTGCTAAGGTTTTAGATATTAAATTACTAGATCATATAATAGTAGGTAAAAATGAATACTTCAGTTTTGCAGACCAGAATCTGCTATAATTGTTTATTTTTAAGCCTAGAATAACCGTTCCCTTACTGATCTATTTTTGAATCATACTTTCTTGTAAATGCTCCTGATATACACCTATAAAATAACCCCTAGATTTACTTATATAGCCAATCATATTTGTAAACGTTTGTTGGGTTTAGAAGTTGCTTTCACTACTGAAGTGTCGGACTTTATAAAGCATGAGGGGCCAAAATTAACCTATACGAAACAGGCTTTGCAAAATGAATTCTTTATAAGGTCTCATGCGCTGTTATTCGAGCAAGGTATTAATGACCATGCTATTAAAGTAAGTGACTGGAACGGGGTGCCTTGTTTCTTTCCCTCAGGAGACAAAAGTGGTATTCCTTTTGATGTTTTTGCCGCTAGTTTTTATATGCTGTCTAGGTATGAAGAGTATTTGCCTCATGTGAAAGACATTCACGGACGCTTTCCACCAAAAGAAAGTGTGGGTTATGTGAACGGTTTTTTAACCTCACCTGTAGTGGACCAGTGGGCAAGCCTTTTTTTTAATGCCCTTCAAGATAAATTCCCCGACCTTAAAAGGGCAAAAAGAACGTATTGCTTTACCCCATTAATAGATGTGACTAGCTCTCATGCATTTGCTTATAGGGGCCTTATTAGAGGTGTGTCTGGTTTTTTTGTAGATTTAGCAGGCTTTAAATTAAGCAGGCTTCTAACCA
>Ga0102890_1000287_pt1 | contig 14791 bp, 14 predicted proteins | sample Colrivmeta1552A3_FD_94876 | JGI IMG/M metagenome (GOLD analysis project Ga0102890, IMG submission 94876) | Estuarine microbial communities from the Columbia River estuary - metaG 1552A-3 | ecosystem: Environmental > Aquatic > Marine > Intertidal zone > Estuary | place: USA: Columbia River...
CTCACGTAGATTGCGGGGACAACGTTATAGTTATAAATGCGGAGAAAGTTACCATGACTGGTAATAAGATGCAGACTAAAACTTACATCAGACACACTGGTTATCCAGGAGGTCAACGTTCTCTTACTGCTAGTGAATTACTAGCGAAAAAGCCTATTGGTCTTGTTGAGAAAGCAGTGAAAGGAATGTTGCCTAAAAACAAATTAGGTGCGGATCTTTACAGAAATTTAAAAGTATACGAAGGTACAGCGCACGGTCAAGAAGCGCAAAAACCTGTAGTAATAAACTTAGAATCATTTTAGCAATGGAAGTAATTCACAAAATAGGAAGAAGAAAAACAGCGGTTGCTCGTGTATACCTAACACCAGGAAATGGTAAAGTTACGATCAACAAAAGAGATCTAGAGAACTACTTTCCAACTGCTACCTTACAGTACAAAGTACAACAACCTTTCGCCCTTACAGGAACAGAAGGGACTTATGACGTAAAAGTGAATGTGTATGGCGGTGGTATCACTGGTCAAGCTGAAGCAGTACGCTTAGGTATTTCTAGAGCGTTGTGTGATATTGACGTAGAAAACAGGTTAACACTTAAGCCAGAAGGTCTTATAACAAGAGATCCAAGAATGGTAGAGCGGAAGAAATTCGGACAGAAGAAAGCCCGTAAGAAATTCCAATTCTCTAAGCGTTAATCGTTTAAACTATAAAATTAAGGCCTTATTCGTAGGGCCTTTATATGTTCTTAAAAGTATCCTCCCATCTTGGGAGGTCTTTATTATAAATAAGTTGTTATCTGGATACACCAGAAACTAGTTTAGCATCTAAATGTTACGTAGTAGCATTGCTAATCCAACAGAAAGTAAACTAAGTAAAAATGGCAAACAAAATTGAAGTTAAAGACCTATTAGAGGCTGGGGTGCATTTCGGTCACCTTACAAGAAAATGGAATCCAAGCATGGCTCCTTACATCTACATGGAGCGTAATGGTATTCACGTAATTAACCTTTACAAAACTGCTGCAAAAATTGAAGAAGCTAACGAAGCATTAAAGAAAATTGCTGCCTCTGGTAGAAAAATTCTTTTCGTAGCGACTAAAAAACAAGCAAAAGACATCGTGGCTGAAAAAGCGGCTAATGTAAACATGCCTTACATCACAGAAAGATGGCCAGGTGGTATGTTAACCAACTTTATAACGATCCGTAAAGCTGTGAAGAAAATGGCTACAATTGATCGCATGAAAAAAGATGGTACCTTTTTAACCCTTTCTAAGAAAGAGCGTTTACAGGTAGATCGTTTAAGAGCAAAATTGGAGAAAAACTTAGGTTCTATATCTGACATGACTCGTTTGCCTGGTGCTTTATTTGTTGTAGACATCATGAGAGAGCATATTGCTGTGAAAGAAGCTTTAAAGCTTAACATTCCAATCTTTGCCATGGTAGACACCAACTCAGATCCAAAACAAATAGACTACGTGATCCCATCTAACGATGACGCGTCTAAATCTATCGAAGCAATTTTAGCCCATGTTACTGGTGCTGTTGCAGAAGGATTATCAGAAAGAAAATCAGAAAAAACTGCTGAAAAAGAAGGTGCCTCTGACGCACAAGAAGCAGCTCCAAAAGCTGAGACAGCTCCAAAAGCTGAAGCAGCTCCAGCAGATGACTTAAACAGCAAGACTGTTGCTGAATTAAAAGAAATGGCTACTGCAAAAGGTGTAGAAGGTATTTCTAGTATGAAGAAAGCAGATTTAGTAGCTGCATTAAGTTAATATAAAGTAAATCAAAATAACATGGCAAATATTACTGCTGCAGAAGTAAACAAATTAAGACAAACTACCGGTGCCGGTATGATGGACTGTAAGAAAGCCTTAGTGGAAGCTGAGGGTAACTTTGATACAGCTATTGAAATATTACGCAAAAAAGGACAAAAAGTAGCTGCCAATAGAGCAGACAGAGATTCTAGTGAAGGTGCTGCAATTGCAGTGTTAAATTCAGACAATACACAAGGAGTTGCCATTTCTTTAAATTGCGAAACTGACTTCGTTGCTAAAAATGATTCTTTTGTAGCCTTGGCTACAGAATTGGCTTCTTTAGCCCTGAATTTTGACACCAAAGAAGCTTTCTTAGGAGCTGATTTCAAAGGAACGTCTGTTCAAGAAAAATTGACTGAGCAAACTGGTGTTATTGGTGAAAAAATAGAAATTGGCGGATTTGAGAAATTAAGTGCTGCATTCGTAGGAAGCTACATTCACGCAGGAAACAAAATTGCTACTTTAGTAGGTTTGTCTGCTGCACCAGCCGGAGCAGATGTGATCGCTAGAGATGTGGCTATGCAGGCTGCTGCAATGAATCCAGTTGCTTTAAATGAAAGTGGTGTAGACCAATCCATTATTGACAAAGAAATTGAAATTGCAAAAGACCAATTGCGTCAAGAAGGTAAACCAGAGGCTATGTTAGACAATATTGCCAAAGGAAAAATCATTAGATTTATGAAAGACAATACTTTAGTCAATCAAGAATTTATTAAAGATTCTAAAATGAGTGTAGCGCAGTATGTAAAAACTGCAGACGCAACTCTTGAAGTAGTTTCTTTTGCTCGTGTAGCATTAGGATAATCCCTACTCAAATAACATTAAAAAAACCCGCGTTCTTCGAACGCGGGTTTTTTTTTGAATCTCATTACACACATAATCGCTATGCCTAAATAAATTTGATTATTTTTGTGAAAAGAAATTCCCCTAAAAAATGCCATACAAAAGAATTTTACTGAAATTAAGCGGAGAAGCCCTCATGGGAGATAGGCAATACGGAATAGATCCAAAGCGTATTGCAGATTACGCTCAAGAGATCAAAGCGGTTGTAGAAAAGGGCATTGAAGTGGCCATTGTTATTGGCGGAGGTAATATTTTTAGAGGTTTGGCAGCAGCCAGCAACGGGATGGATCGGGTTCAAGGAGACCATATGGGTATGCTTGCCACTGTCATAAACGGACTGGCCTTACAAAGTGCTTTAGAAGAAATAGCCGTTCAAACACGCCTGCAATCTGCCATTCAGATTAATGAAGTAGCGGAGCCTTTTATTAGAAGACGCGCTATGAGACACCTAGAAAAAGGTCGTGTAGTTATTTTTGGTGGAGGTACTGGAAATCCATATTTCACCACAGATTCTGCAGCAGTGCTTAGGGCTATAGAGATAGAAGCAGACGTTATTATCAAAGGAACACGGGTAGATGGCATTTACACTGCAGACCCAGAAAAAGATGCTAATGCCACTAAATTTGACAATATTTCTTTTAATGAAGTACTGTCAAAAGGGCTGAAAGTAATGGACACCACTGCGTTTACTTTAAGTCAGGAAAATGAACTTCCTATCATTGTATTTGACATGAATAAGAAAGGAAACCTTTTAAAGATTGTTTCTGGAGAAGCTATAGGAACAGTTGTAAACTTATAAAAACATCGTTTTAAAGATGAATGAAGAAGTAGATTTTATATTAGACAGCGCTAAAGAAAACATGGACAGAGCCATGGCGCATTTAGAAAAATCATTTGCAAAAATCAGAGCTGGAAAAGCGAGTCCTATTATGCTCTCTACCGTTAAGGTAGATTATTATGGATCTCCAACGCCACTCTCACAAGTGGCCAATGTAAATACCACAGATGCGAGAACCATCTCGGTACAGCCTTGGGAAAAAAACATGCTTCAAGAAATTGAAAAAGCCATTACAAACGCCAATTTAGGATTTAACCCTATGAACAATGGCGACCTAATTATCATTAACGTGCCTCCTTTAACGGAAGAACGTAGAAGGGATTTGGTCAAACAAGCCAAAGCAGAAGCGGAAGATGCTAAAATTGGGGTTAGAAATGCAAGGCAAGAGGCCAACAAAGACATTAAAGGAACTGACTTACCAGAAGATACGGCAAAAGATGCTGAAGCATCTATTCAAGAGCTCACCAATCAGTACAGTAAAAAAATTGAAGAACTGCTCACTGTAAAAGAAGCAGAAATCATGAAGGTGTAAGGCCTTTATTAAAAAAACCTCATGATAGGATTTAGTACCCAAAACTTTTGGGCTACCACTGCTAGAATTATTCTTAGAAATAGGATCACTATCCTTATTGGGGTCTTTCTCTTCACTGTTTTTATGGCCATGCAATGGAAAAATATGCGTTTTTCCAATACAGAGGCCAACCTACTTCCAGACAACCACCCTGTAAACTTAGCTTATCAAGACTTTGTTTCACGCTTTGGAGAAGAGGGTAATATCATAGCCATTGCAGTAAAAGACAGCGCTTTATTTGAGCTTAATAATTTCAAAAAGTGGAATAGATTAAGCAAACAGTTGGCCGCATTCCCCGAGGTAATTGCCGTACTTTCCACAGACAACTTAAAATTATTAGAGCGTTCGAAAACGGCAGGTAAATTTATTTTTTCTCCCTTCAAAGGAAGCTTGGCACAGGATCAACAAAGCCTAAATAAACACCTAAAAGACCTTTATCAAAACCAGCCTTTTTATGACCAACTGCTCTTTAACAAAGAGACTGGCACACTCAGAACGTTGGTTTATTTAGACAAAGAGATCCTCAATACTTCTGTTAGAAAAGACTTTGTCCTTAAAGATCTGAAACAATTACTAGACAATTTCAGAGAAGACACCGGACTAGATGTTCGTATTTCAGGCATGCCTTATATCAGGACCATGAATGCCCAGAGTATTATTGATGAAATTGGACTCTTTATACTAGGCGCCTTAGCGGTTACTTCTATTATATTTTTCTTTTTTTTTAGAAGTGTTAGGGCCACGATTATTTCCATGGCAGTAGTTATTATTGGGGTTATGTGGTCTTTTGGTGTATTGGGATTACTTGAATATGAGATCACAGTACTCACCGCCTTAATTCCTCCATTAATTATTGTGATAGGAATTCCAAATTGTATTTTCCTAATCAATAAATACCAGCAAGAGGCTCAGAAACACGGAAACAAAGCACTCTCCTTACAGCGTGTCATTGCTAAAATTGGGAACGCTACCTTAATGACCAATGTTACAACCGCCTCTGGATTTGCTACTTTTATCATTACAGAGAGTACCCTTTTGAAAGAGTTTGGTATAGTGGCTTCTATAAATATCATTGGAATTTTCATTCTCTCCTTACTCATTATCCCTATTGTCTATTCATTCATGTCTATGCCCAAAGAAAAACATTTAAGGCACTTGAATAAAAAATGGATTGACGGTTTTGTGGGAAGTATGGAAAAGATTGTGAGAGAGCAGCGAATTACAGTATATATTGTGTCTATTCTTTTACTGATCACCAGCATCATTGGAATTTATCAGATCAAAACTTCTGGAAGTCCTATAGAAGACATGCCAAAAGACAAGGCTTTCTTTAAGGATATTCGCTTTTTCGAACAAGAGTTCAACGCTATTATGCCCATTGAAATTGTCATAGACACCAAAAGACCTAATGGGGTATTAAGGCCCAGCACCCTGGAACAAATGGACGCTTTAAGCCAGTTTATAGAGGAAACACCAGAGCTTTCAAAACCTATTTCAGTAGTGAATTTGGCCAAATACGCCAAACAAGCCTATTACAATAATTTACCTAAATATTACCAGCTTCCCACTTCCCAAGAGAGGGGCTTTATCTTGTCTGCAGCCCAAGGTGCCAATACCAACGAGGATTTACTCAAAAATTTTACAGATTCCAGGGGGCAAGTCGCCAGAATCTCTACAGCGATTAAAGATGTAAAAACCGATCAAATGGAACAGGTAGAACTGGATTTATTGGAGGAAATAGACAAACTATTCCCAAAAGATCGCTACAACGTATTGCTGACAGGAAAAGCACTGCTGTTTTTAAAAGGAACCAAGTACTTGATTAAAAACCTAATCATGTCATTGGCATTGGCCATTTTTCTCATCGCTCTATTCATGGCTTACCTTTTTAGGTCCTTTAGAATGATTGTGATTTCCCTTATTCCAAACTTACTTCCCCTACTGATTACTGCGGGAATGATGGGATTCATTGGGGTACCTATAAAACCCTCTACCATATTGGTATTTAGTATTGCCTTTGGGATATCTGTAGACGACACCATTCACTTTTTGGCCAAATACCGACAAGAACTCATTGCCAATAAATGGCGCATAAAACCTTCTGTTTACGCTGCTTTAAAAGAAACAGGCGTGAGTATGTTTTACACCTCCATTGTACTGTTTTTTGGATTTTCTGTATTTACAGTCTCTAGCTTTGGTGGAACAATAGCTTTGGGTGGACTCGTTTCTGCTACCTTGCTTTTTGCCATGCTGTCCAACCTAATTCTATTGCCTTCTCTTTTACTGTCTTTAGAAAAAAGTATTGCCAACAAGCAGACCTTTAAAAAACCTCAAATAGATATTTTACCAAAAGAAAGTGAAACTTAAGTGATTAAACTATCTTTGCGTTTTAACTGAATAGGAATACAAACAACCATGATTACACCGAGAATTAAATCTATTTTACAAGATGTAGCCCCGCTGACCACCTTAACTGTTCAAGGATGGGTAAGAAGTTTTAGAAGCAACCGTTTTATTGCCTTAAACGACGGGTCTTGCATGGAAAACCTACAATGTGTCATAGATTTTGACTCTTTACCAGAAGAAATATTAAAGAAAATTACGGTTGGTGCAGCTTTAAAAATTACTGGAACACTTCAAGAAAGTGAAGGCAAAGGGCAGCGCGTAGAAATACAAGCAACAGAGGTGGAAATTTTAGGAGTTTCAGATCCAGAAACTTATCCCATACAACCCAAAAAACACTCTTTGGAATTCCTGAGACAAAATGCACACTTAAGGGTTCGAACAAATACTTTTAGCGCCATTATGCGGGTGCGCTCTACACTGTCTTTTGCAGTGCACCAATACTTTAGGAGTCAAGATTTTAATTACGTACATACGCCTATTGTTACAGGTTCAGATGCAGAGGGTGCAGGAGAAATGTTCCGCGTAAGCACCTTAGATCCCAAAAACCCACCGCTGGATTCCAATGGTGCAATAGACTATCGTGAGGATTTCTTTGGCAAAGAAACCAACCTAACTGTTTCAGGACAATTAGAGGCGGAAACCTACGCCATGGCGCTGGGTAAAGTATATACTTTTGGTCCTACCTTTAGAGCAGAAAACTCAAATACCTCTAGGCATTTAGCAGAATTTTGGATGATAGAACCAGAAATGGCTTTTTATGATTTAGACGCAAACATGGACCTAGCAGAGGACTTTATACAAAACGTGATTAAATATGTTTTAACACATTGCCAGGAAGACTTGGCATTTTTACAAGAAAGACTCCTGGACGAAGAAAAACAAAAGCCACAAAATGAACGCAGTGAAATGCCATTACTGGAAAAGTTAAAGTTTGTGGTAGACCAAAACTTTGTGAGGCTCAGCTATACTGAAGCCATTGAAATACTTCAAAATAGCACTCCCAATAAGAAAAAGAAATTTAAATATCCAATCTCAGAATGGGGCGTAGACCTTCAGAGTGAACACGAACGCTACTTGGTAGAAAAGCACTTTAAATGTCCTGTGATTTTGTTTGATTACCCAGCAGACATTAAAGCCTTTTATATGCGCTTAAATGAAGACAAGAAGACCGTTAGGGCCATGGATATTTTATTTCCTGGTATTGGGGAGATTGTAGGAGGTTCTCAAAGAGAAGAACGTTTAGAGGTGCTAGAAGAAAGAATGTCTGCCATGGGTGTAGACCACAAAGAGCTCTGGTGGTACAAGGACCTGAGAAAATATGGGTCTGCAGTACATTCAGGTTTTGGATTAGGCTTTGAACGTTTGGTGCTTTTTACCACGGGTATGGGAAACATTAGAGATGTGATCCCTTTTCCAAGAACACCTCAGAACGCAGAATTTTAAGGACGGTCTCTATAATACTTTTTTGTAACTTAAGGTATTGAATCCTGTAGTATCTTATGCTTAAACAATACCTTCAATATAAACTTTCACAAAAGCTGTCTCCACAACAGATACAGCTTATGAAGCTCATACAATTGCCTACCCAGGCATTTGAGCAACGCCTAAGACAAGAACTAGAAGACAATCCAGCCTTGGAACCAGGTAAAGAAATTGTAGAGGACACTGAAGACATCTATGAAGACAATTACGAGGAAGATTTCAAAGAAGACAATGAACATATAGATGCAGAAGACATCAATATAGATGAATACCTCAGTGACGACGAGATCCCTGATTACAGAACGCAGACTAATAATTACTCGGAAGACCAAGATGACAAGGTCATTCCCTATGCAGCTGCAACAACTTTTTACCAACACTTATTGGCCCAACTACAGCAACAATTTATTGTAGAAGAAGATTGGGCCATTGCAGCATTTTTGATAGGAAGCATAGACGAAACAGGTTATATAAGAAGGCCAATACCAGACTTAGTAGACGATCTTGCCTTTACCGAAAACTTGTATACAGATGAAAGTCAAGTCAAAAAAGTGCTCAGAAGTGTCCAACAATTAGACCCAGCTGGAGTGGGCGCAACAAGCCTACAAGAATGTTTATTGCTGCAGTTAGAAAGAAAAACACCCACCAAAGCGATCCAGCTAGCACAGGATATATTGAAACGCTCTTTTGAGGCTTTTTCCAAGAAACACTATGACAAACTTATTTTAAAGCATAACCTTTCTGAAAACGACTTAAAAGAAGCCTTACTGGCCATAGAAAAGCTTAATCCAAAACCCGGAAGTGCCTTTTCAGATGGCGCAAAAATCATCTCACATATTGTACCTGATTTTAGTTTAAAAATTGTAGATGGGGAATTAGAGCTTTTGCTCAACGGGAGAAACGCCCCTGAACTACATATTTCTAGGTCCTATAACAACATGCTGGCAGGATATAAAGAGACTAAATAAAAGACCAACGCCCAAAAAGAAATCGTCAGTTTTATAAAGCAAAAATTAGATGCTGCAAAGTGGTTTATTGAAGCGATTAAACAACGCCAGCAAACCCTTTATCTCACCATGGGTGCAATAATAGACTTTCAAGAAGCGTACTTTTTGAGTGGCGATGAACGAAAACTCAAACCGATGATTTTAAAGGATATTGCAGACCTTATAGACATGGATATATCTACTGTATCTAGGGTAGCAAATAGCAAATACATAGACACCCCTTATGGAACAAAATTAGTCAAAAGCTACTTCTCTGAAGGAATGAAAAATGAAAAGGGAGAAGATGTTTCTACCAGAGAGATTAAAAAAATTGTGGAACAACTTATCAAAAAAGAAGATAAGAGAAAACCACTCACAGATGACAAGCTGGCTTTAATACTCAAAGAAAAGGGTTACCCCATAGCCAGAAGAACTGTCGCAAAATACCGAGAGCAATTAGAGCTTCCTGTGGCTCGGCTGAGAAAAGAAATCTAATAAAAAAAGCCCGCACAATGTGCGGGCTTTTTTTATGAATTAGCTAACTATTATTGTAAGTTTCTAAAAGCGTCACCATCGTAAGTGGTGTAATTTACTTTAAGTGCATTTACTTTTCTGAGTTCTAACTTAATGTCAGATATAATACCCATATTGGCATTCTTATCTACTTTAAGCGCAGTAGTCAATACATTTTGTAATTCCTGAGGCTTCTTAGCACGCTCAGATAAAATGTAATCTCCTACATCAGTAGCATTGGCAAACTTATCATTCAATTGAATCTTAGTTTCTGTTCCAAAAACTTTCTGGTACTCCTGCGTTGGGGCTCCAGCATAGATATAAATAATTCTGTCCTTTTTTTCTAACTTCTTTATCTCGTTAGCGTTTGGAAGAATATTATCTACTTTTAAAGAACTGTCTTTCATTACGGTTACCGTCATGAAAAAGAACAAAAGCATAAATACAATATCTGGTAAGGAAGCTGTAGATACCGCTGGCAACTCACCGTCTTTCTTTTTACTGAACTTAGACATATCTAATGTGTTTTGCTTTGTTATTAATTATTTGACGTTTCCGCTTCAGAGAACTTCTGAGGAAATAAATCTTGAATATTCTTCACTTTCTCCTTGAGATCATCCTTTAAACTCTCTGCCGTTTCCGGGTTTAAGTAAGCCGCTTCCATAGCAGTAAAGTCACGTTTGTACAAACGCTGTGCTTCCCTGTTTCTAAGGTCGTTATAGGCACCTACAATTTCGTTTTGAACGGTAATGTAAGTTCCATAAGGGGTTTCTCTGTCGTTCTTTAAAGATATAATAGCCTTTGAAGGATTGTCTGAAGAAGAAGTGTTTCTTGCTCCCTGGCAGTAGTTACAGTAGTCTGGTGTGCCCGAAGGAGCACCTCCGTTGTCTAGAAAAGACATGGCTTTTTCTCTCAACTGAGATACTTCTACCAACTCTTCGTCTGCAAACAACTGTCCGTTTTTATTGATAATTACTTCAAAGATATTTTTCTGTTTAATGACCACATCCGTTTCTGGCGGCTCAATGGGTGGCAACATTCTGTCCAAACCTGCATCTGTTTCAATAGTAGTAGTTACTAAGAAAAAGATAAGCAGCAAGAAAGCGATGTCTGCCATAGACCCGGCATTAACTTCTGGTGGTGCTCCTCTTTTTGGCATACTTCAGTTATTTATTTAGTGAAAAATCTCTTTATTCCTGGGACTACCATTAAAGCGACTGCTATAACAGTTAATAAGAAAAACATATTTAATCCCATACCAATGTTTTTAACTGTGCCTTCCGTAGTTGGGTTACCGTTGTCTGCCATAGCAGCCAAATCAATATCCGTTCCAGAAGCAGCAATGTAAGAAACAAGTACTAAGGCCAAGAAACCACCAATTGAAAATAAGGCTTTCTTAACACTCTCTTTGGTTGAAAAAAGTTTTTTGAAGGCAAAGATGAAGCTAGAGATTACGGCTACTGCTAAAAGCAGGTAAGTAATCATAAACATCAACGACATTGATGTACTGTCTACCGCTTCAGAAGCGGGTGCATCTGAGCTGGGCAATTGGAACCATAAAATAGCGCCAATCAGTCCAAAAACGGCCAATGCAATTTTTAATATTTTGTGCATAATATTGCGTATTTATTGGTTCTTATTATTTTTTGTGGTCTACCAGCATGTCAATTAATGCGATAGAAGAATCTTCCATGTCATTTACAATACCATCAATTTTAGCGATAATGTAATTGTAAAAAATCTGTAAGATAATAGCCGTAATAAGACCGAATACAGTAGTTAAAAGTGCTACCTGAATATCTCCTGCAATAAGAGATGCACTCAAGTTACCCACCGCTGCAATTTTCTGGAAGGCCTGGATCATACCAATTACCGTTCCCATAAATCCAAGCATTGGTGCAATAGCGATAAACAAAGACAACCAAGAAACGTTTTTCTCTAATTGACCCATTTGAACACCACCGTAAGCAACAACCGCTTTCTCAGCAGATTCTACACTTTCCCCAGCCCTGTCTAATCCTTGGTAGAAAATAGAAGCAACAGGTCCTTTTGTATCTCTACATAATTCTTTGGCAGCATTTACACCACCTGATTTTAAAGCAGCCTCAACAGCTTCTTTTAATTTTGTTGTATTCGTTGTAGCCAAGTTTAAAAAGATAATTCTTTCAATTGCTACGGCTAATCCTAAGATTAAACAAAGCAATACAATCCCCATGAAGGAAGCACCCCCTTGGATAAATTGTTCCTTAAGAACTTGAGTGAAACCTTTTTCGGCAGCAGCTTCCTGAACTAGTGTTACTGCACTTGCTGTACTTGTACTTAATACAAATAACCCAGACATGGCTAGGATAGAGAATGATCTTTTCATTTTTTAAAAACTTAAATTTAGTTAGTTAATGGGTTAAAGATAAAAAAATTTTATAATTATTGAACGTAAAAATTCAAAGCAGAGAGGAAGGGATTCGAACCCTCGATACACTTTTGGTGTATACACGCTTTCCAGGCGTGCGCCTTCGACCGCTCGGCCACCTCTCTATTGATGTTTTTAGGCAGGGCAAATAACAAAAAAAATGCTAATTAATGAAATTCTAATCGTTAATTTTATTGCATTTCTCCCCTTAAAGAAGTTTCGAATATGGTCTTAAAGGATGCTTTCGAAACACCACTCCCTAGCATGTACATGAGCTTAGCCAAAGCAGCCTCGGTGCTAATATCCTTACCATTAATTAGTTGTATGCGCTCTAGTGCTTTACTCGCCTCATAATGACCCATCAAAACACTCCCGCCTGAACACTGCGTTACATTAACAATAATCAAGCCATTTTTAATAGCCTCTGATAAAATAGCTATAAACCAGGCTGCTGTTGGCGCATTTCCAGCACCATAAGTTTCCAAAACTATGGCTTTTAAGCCTTCTGAAAACAATACAGACCGCACAAAAGAAGGCGAAATACCTGGAAATAATTTCAAAACACCCACGCTGTGGTCCATTTTTTTATGGAATTTTGTGTGCTTTCCTTTCTGAGGCTTTAATAATAATGACCTAGACACCTCTAAAGAAACACCTGACTGTGCAAGTGGCGCATAATTCAAAGACTCAAATGCTTCAAAATGTGCTGCATTAATTTTAGTAGTTCTATTGCCACGGTATAATTTGTATTCAAAATAGAGGCCTACTTCCTGTATTATCGCTTTCCCCTTGTCTTTTAGCGCAGCCAATTGAATGGAGGTGATTAAATTTTCTTTGGCATCTGTTCTCAAATCTCCAATAGGCAATTGGGATCCGGTAAAAATAATTGGTTTGGATAGGTTTTCACACATAAAACTTAGCGCCGCAGCGCTATAACTCATCGTATCACTCCCATGAAGAATCACAAAGCCATCAAAAGAAGCATAGTTGGTTTCGATCATGTCTACTATAGTGACCCACAAACTTGGGTCTATATCACTGGAATCAATAGGGGTTTCAAACGAAATACACTCCGTATCACAATCGAGTAGTTTCAGCTCAGGAATTTGCTCCGCAATAGCGTCAAAATTAAAGGCTTTTAGGGTCCCTGTTTCTGGATGTTTTACCATTCCTATAGTACCCCCAGTGTACAATAAAAGTATTTTTGATCTTGCCATAATAATCACACTATCTTGTTAAACGCCAAAAACAGTCTTTGAATTTTCTGTGGTAATAGCAGCAATGTCTTCTATGGTTTTCCCTGTAAGATCTGCTAATTTTTGTGCCACCAAAGGCAGGTAGGCAGACTCATTTCTTTTACCTCTGTAGGGGACTGGTGCCAGGTAAGGGGCATCGGTTTCTAAAACCAAATGAGACAAATCTACCTGATCTATAAAACGATCTAATCCGCCATTTTTAAAGGTAAGCACCCCACCTATCCCAAGTTTCATTCCAAGGGAAATGGCCCTGTAAGCCTGTGAAAGGTCTCCAGTAAAACAGTGGAAAATTCCTCTTAGCAAAGGACCTCTATGGGCCTCCAATACTTCAAAAACTTCATCAAAAGCATCTCTGCAATGAATCACAATGGGAAGCTGGCGCTTTTTAGCCCACTCAATTTGCAGGTGAAAGGCTTCTTGCTGCTCTTTTAAAAAGGCCTTATCCCAGTAGAGATCTATCCCAATTTCTCCTACAGCAACCGCCTGGGTTTCGTCCAAAAAAGACTCCAACACTGCTAGCTCCTCCTGGAAATTTTCTTTTACATGGGTGGGATGAAGGCCACTCATCAAAAACATATTCAAAGGAAAAGCGTTTTTCAATTCCCGCATTTTAGACAAATAGCTACTGTCTATTGCAGGGAGAAAAAAACGCTTTACGCCTTTATTTATAGCTTCTTGAATCACCTCATCTCTGTCGTCAGCAAAAGACTCACTGTACAAATGGGTATGGGTGTCCGTGAATACCACTACAGCTCTAAAGCTTTCTTTTGATCCCCATCCATTAAGAATGTCGTTGGGTCTTCCAAGGCCTCTTTAACAGCCACTAAGAAACCAACAGACTCTTTCCCATCAATAATTCTGTGGTCATAAGAAAGGGCCACATACATAATAGGTGCTACCACAATTTCTCCATTTTTCACTACAGGACGCTCCACAATATTGTGCATTCCAAGGATCGCAGACTGAGGCGGGTTAATAATAGGTGTAGACAACATAGATCCAAACACCCCACCATTGGTAATGGTGAAAGTTCCACCTGTCATTTCATCTACCGTAATTTCTCCGTCACGGGCACGAATTGCAAGGCGTTTTACCTCTGATTCTACCCCTCTAAAACTCAAATTCTCAGCATTTCTAATTACAGGAACCATTAATCCTTTGGGACCAGATACCGCAATTGAAATATCACAGAAATCATAAGTAATCATCTCTTTTTCATCTATCATAGAGTTAACCGCTGGGTAAAGTTCTAAGGCGCGAATGACCGCTTTTGTAAAGAATGACATAAAACCTAATCCAACACCATGCTTTTCTGTAAAGGCTTCTTTATATTGCTTTCTAAGGGCAAAAATAGACCCCATATCTACCTCATTAAAAGTAGTTAGCATAGCTGTTTCGTTCTTTGCAGACACCAAACGCTCTGCCACTTTTCTTCGCAACATAGACAGCTTACTTCTGGTTGTGCCTCTGGTACCACCAGTAGAATTTGTTCCCATAGAAGGTACTGCCTTAACAGCGTCTTCCTTGGTTACTCTACCATCCTTACCAGTCCCTACAATCTCAGATGCCAACATGCCTTTTTCTGCCAATATTTTCTTAGCAGCCGGAGAAGCGGATCCTGTCGCATAGCTAGCAGCAGCAGCGGGGGTTTCTTTTACGGGGGCCGATGCAACAGCA
>Ga0102890_1000299_pt1 | contig 14598 bp, 8 predicted proteins | sample Colrivmeta1552A3_FD_94876 | JGI IMG/M metagenome (GOLD analysis project Ga0102890, IMG submission 94876) | Estuarine microbial communities from the Columbia River estuary - metaG 1552A-3 | ecosystem: Environmental > Aquatic > Marine > Intertidal zone > Estuary | place: USA: Columbia River Estuary...
TGCCACGATGACATGTCGGGTTTTCAGCGTCTCATTTTGCTTGCCACTGACCGCCACCTCGAAGCCGTTGTCGACGGTTCCGACAAACGAGCCACGGCCGTGAAAGAACGCCACCTTGTTCTTTTTGAACAGGTACAAAATGCCGTCATTGTTTTGCTTCACGACCGCGTCTTTGCGGCCGATCATGGCGGCCACGTCCATTGTCAAACCTTTCACCCCAATGCCATGGTCGGCAAAGTGGTGAGCCGCATGCTCGTAGTGCTCTGATGACTGCAGCAAGGCTTTAGAGGGGATACAGCCCACATTGGTACAGGTACCACCGGGCGCTGGACCGCCTGACGCGTTTGTCCACTCGTCGATACAGGCAACCTGGAAGCCCAACTGCGCGGCGCGAATGGCTGCAATGTAACCACCGGGGCCCGCCCCGATTACAACGACGTCAAATAACTGTGCCATGTCTATCCCTTAGATGCCGAACAACAAACGTGAGGGGTCTTCCAACGCCTCTTTCATGGTCACCAATCCAAGAACAGCCTCGCGGCCATCGATGATTCGGTGGTCATAGCTCATTGCCAAGTAGTTGATCGGACGCACCACGACCTGCCCGTTCTCGACAACGGCGCGATCTTTGGTCGCGTGCACGCCGAGGATCGCCGCTTGCGGGGGGTTGATGATGGGGGTTGACAGCATCGAGCCAAACACGCCGCCATTCGAGATTGAGAACGTACCGCCCGTCATGTCATCGAGGCCGAGCTTGCCCTCCTTCGCTTTGTTACCGAATTCGGCAATCTTCAACTCAATCTCAGCAAAGCTCAGTTGGTCAGCGTTACGCAGAATCGGCACCACCAGGCCCCGTGGCGATCCCACAGCGATACCGATATCGAAGTAGCCGTGATACACGATGTCATTGCCGTCGACGGATGCGTTCAGGACGGGGTAACGCTTCAACGCGGCAACCGCTGCCTTCACGAAGAAGCTCATGAAGCCCAAGCGAACGCCGTGCTCTTTCTCGAACTTGTCCTGGTACTTCTTACGCAACTCCATGATGGGCGCCATGTTGACCTCGTTGAAAGTGGTCAGGATGGCGTTGGTGGCCTGCGACTGCAGCAAACGTTCAGCCACGCGCGCGCGCAATCGGGTCATGGGAACCCGCTGCTCGGGGCGGTCGCCCAAGTCAGGCGCGACCGTCTGCACTTGCGGCAAGGCGGCTTTCGGTGCACCGGTTGGAATGGCGGGCGTTGACACGGCGGCCTTGGGTGCTGACGCGGCAGCAAGGACATCGCCTTTGGTGACGCGACCGTCTTTACCGGTACCTGCGACAGAGCCAGGGGCCATGCCGTTATCAGCCATGTGTTTGGCGGCAGCGGGCGATGCCACGCCCGCTTTACTGACGGAGGCAGAGGCGGTAGCACTTGCAGGCGCCGGCGCGGCGGCAGCCGCGCTCGTCGCTGGCGCTGCAGCTGGAGCCGCAGCGGCGGCGCCGTCTGTATCGATGCGTGCAATCACCTGCTCCGAGGCAACTGTTGCGCCGTCAGCCTCAACCAACTCGGCCATCACACCGGCTGCAGGGGCGGGTACTTCGAGCACAACTTTGTCGGTCTCGACTTCAATCAGGATTTCATCCATCGCCACGATTTCACCGGGCTTTTTCTTCCACGTCATCAATGTCGCTTCGGCCACAGATTCAGAGAGTTGTGGGACCTTAACTTCTACGATTGCCATCTTTCGATTCCTTGAAATATTGGGGCAGCCACCACGCGACGCGTTCGACGTTGCGTGGGGCTTGGTTTGTCAGTTGCTTGAGGGGTGTCAGTTATTTGGTGAGCACAAAACCCTTGAGCTTGCCGAATGCACCTTCAATGAGGGCTTTCTGCTGCTCTTGGTGCAGATGTGCATAACCGACAGCAGGCGACGCTGATGCCGCGCGACCTGCGTAACCCAGACGTTGACCATCACGCATGTTTTCGTGGATATAGTGCTGGACGAAGAACCAAGCGCCTTGGTTTTGTGGCTCGTCTTGGCACCACACGATCTCTGTCGCATTCCCGAAACGTTTGACTTCAGCAGCAAACGCCTTGTGGGGGAATGGGTACAACTGCTCAACCCGAATGATCGCCACGTCTTTGGTCCCCATCTCTTCGCGCTTGCGCACCAAGTCGTAGTAGACCTTGCCAGAACAGCAAACAATGCGCTTCACCTTTGCCGCCGCCTTGACCACAGCCGCGTTGTTCTCTGGGATAACGGTTTGGAAGCTACCCGCGGTGAACTCTGACAAGGGCGACGTCGCATCTTTGGCACGCAACAGCGACTTCGGCGTCATGATGATCAATGGCTTACGGAGCGACCGCACCATTTGACGGCGCAGTACGTGAAAGATCTGACTGGCCGTTGTGGGCTGTACCACCTGGAAATTGGTGTCAGCGGCCAGCTGCATGAAGCGCTCAAGGCGTGCCGATGAGTGCTCAGGCCCCTGACCTTCATAACCGTGTGGCAACATCAAAGTAATGCCGTTGACACGGCCCCACTTCACCTCACCTGACGCGATGAACTGGTCAATGACCACCTGCGCGCCGTTTGCAAAGTCGCCAAATTGGGCTTCCCAAATAACCAGTGTGTTGGGGTCATTGGAGGCGTAACCATACTCGAAGCCGAGGACAGCCTCTTCGGACAAAATGGAGTCGATGACAACAAACGGTGCCTGGTTGTCTGACACATTTTGCAAAGGGATATGCGACGCTTCGTCGAGGCGGTTTTTACGACCTTGGTCGTGAATCACCGAGTGGCGGTGCGTGAAAGTACCGCGGCCACAATCCTCGCCAGACAAGCGAACGGGGTAACCGCTGGCCACCAAGGAGGCGAACGCCATGTGCTCGCCCATGCCCCAATCGACTGGCAACTCACCGCGCCCCATCGCTGCGCGATCGTCGTAAACTTTTTTAACCAGAGGATGCGGCGTGATGGTGTCAGGAATCGTTGTCAAACGCTCGGAGAGGCGTTTCCATTCAGACTCAGGAATAGCCGTGTCACCAGCATCGGTCCACTGTTTGCCCAGGTAGGGCGCCCAGTCCACCGCGTATTTGCTCTTGAAGTTCGTGAGGACAGGGTCAACCGTGTGACGGCCTTCGTCCAAAGCGGCACGGTAATTTTTGGCCAATTCATCGCCAAGGTTATCGCCTAAACCCTGCGCAGCGAGCTTGTCTGCATACAGTTTGCGTGTGCCGGGGTGGGCCGCAACGCGCTTGTACATCAATGGCTGCGTGATACTGGGGGTGTCTTGCTCGTTGTGACCTAACTTACGGAAACAAACGATGTCGACGACGACGTCCTTTTGGAAGGTCATGCGGAATTCGAGCGCCAAACGGGTGGCGAGAATCACGGCCTCTGGGTCATCACCGTTGACGTGCAAAACGGGGGATTCCACCATTTTCACCACGTCGGTACAGTACAACGTTGACCGGCTGTCGCGCGGGTCGCTGGTGGTAAAGCCAATTTGGTTGTTGATCACCAAGTGAACCGTTCCGCCCGTCGTGTAACCGCGGGTTTCAGCCAATGCCAGCGTTTCCATGACAACGCCTTGCCCAGCGAACGCGGCATCACCGTGGACCAACACGGGCAAAACTTGCAAACCTTTGGGGTCGTGACGACGGTCCATACGGGCACGGACCGAGCCTTCAACGACCGGATTCACAATTTCAAGGTGCGACGGGTTGAACGCCAATGTCAAGTGAACGGGGCCGCCTGGCGTGGGCACATCACTCGAAAAGCCCTGGTGATACTTGACGTCACCACTGGGGAGATCTTCGGGGGCTGTGTGATCGAACTCGGCGAACAGGTTTTTGGGCATCTTGCCCAAAGTGTTCACCAGCACGTTTAAGCGACCACGGTGCGCCATGCCGATGACGATTTCTTGGACGCCCTTTTCACCCGCGCGGGTGATCAGCTCATCCATACAGGCAATAAAGCTCTCACCCCCTTCGAGTGAGAATCGCTTTTGGCCGACATACTTTGTGTGTAAGAAGCGCTCAAGACCCTCGGCGGCCGTTAAACGCCCCAGGATGTGAACTTTTTGATCCGCCGTGAGGATGGCCTTGCTGCGGCAGCTCTCTAATTTTTCTTGCCACCAGCGCTTTTGCGTCTGGTCGGTGATGTACATGTACTCGGCACCAACGGTGCCGCAGTATGTCTCACGCAGCGCATTGAGCAGCTCGCGCAAGGACATCGTTTCTTTGCCGAAGAAGGTGTTGCTGGTATTGAAAATAGTTTCCTGATCGGCGTCGGTCAAGCCGTAAAACGCGGGATCAAGTTCGGGAATATCTTCACGATCCGTATTCTTTAACGGGTCGAGGTCAGCCCAGCGGGCGCCAACGTTACGGTAAGCCGCAATCAATTGCTGAACAGCAACGCGCTTGCGTCCCATTTCGGAGTCGGGATTACTCTGTACGACCTTCGTCGTGCCCTGCTTTGCCATCTCTGCAAATGCATTGATGACGGGCATGTGAGGCAGGTCGCGGTTATCGGAGCCATCGACTGCGGGGACGTTTTGAAGCGCGTCGAAGTAACTGCGCCATTCGTCAGGGACGCTGGTGGGGTTGTTGAGGTAGTTCTCGTACATTTCCTCTACGTACGGTGCGTTACCGCCGAAAAGGTACGAGTTGCCATTGAAGGCGATATAGACGCTGTTCGTCTCGCTCATTGTTTCGCTGACCTCCGTTTTCCTGAGGAAAACATAAGTTGGGTAAAAAAAACCTCCCGCGACACGGCTTAACCGGTTAGCGGATGCGACAGTGACAAGGAAGGGTCGTTGTGCGGCGTTAATTGTGCCAGCTAATTGCGGCTGGACCCAGCACTTTCTGTTAGAAAGTCTCGATGTGTTGCCAATTACCTATCAGTAAGCGCGCGGCAGCAGCCGCTGATCGGATGGGACATCGTTGGGGGTATCCATCTCGATGGCGATCTGGGTACACACCGAGCGGCAAAGGGTTACCGCTTGTTCGCTTTGCACGCGATAAATGACTTGCGTGCCCTGCTTGCGCTTCGCGAGCACGCCACAGCGATACAGAACATTGAGGTGCTGCGACAGATTGGGCTGCGTTGTGTCAATCTCTTCCAGCATTTGGCTGACCGATTTCTCTTGATTGCACAGCGCGCTGAGAATCCGCAGACGCATGGGTGTCGAGAGCACACTGAACAACTCTGCCGCGAGTTCGAAGACGCGCGCACCCTCAGGTGTCCCTGTGCCTGCATCAGCAGGCGGGTCGGCCTTGAGGGTCTTTACATCGTTCATGCGCGAGGTTGAATATAGTGATTCACGGACATATCATAGCCCGCGAATGCCAAAACCTCAACTGCGTCAGGCCAACACCAAGCGTTCAATTTGCGCCAAGGCACTGGGGTCATCCATCGTGGTCAGGTCGCCTGGGTCGCGCCTTTCACACACCGCTTGGATCGCTCGACGCAGCAATTTACCGCTGCGGGTTTTCGGTAACAGCGTGACGAAGCGAATCCGAGCGGGCCTGGCGACGGCGCCCAGTTGACCATCGACAACCTTCATGAGCTCGCCCTCCAAAGCCAGCTTCGCCGCATCGGTCTCGTAAGCCGCTGCGTCCTTTAAAACGGCAAACGCCATTGCCACCTGACCCTTTAACTGATCTTCAACGCCCACAACAGCCACCTCCATCACCGCCTTGTGGCTGGCAATGCTCTCTTCGATCTCGCGGGTCCCGAGGCGGTGTCCGGCCACGTTGATCACATCGTCTGTTCGCCCCAAAATGAAGTAATAGCCGGCCTCATCACGGATACCCCAGTCAAAGGTGCTGTACACCAACCGCCCGGGGATGCTCTCCCAATACGTTTTGACGAACCGCGCATCGTCCTGCCAGACCGTTTGCATGCAGCCTGGGGGCAATGGGCCCTCAATGGCGACAACCCCCTTGGTGTTGGGCGTCGTGATGTCTTGCGCAGTGGCTTCGTCGATGACTTTGACGTTGTAGCCGTACATCGCAATACCCGGACTGCCAAATTTGGTTTTCTGAGCCTCTATGCCATTCGCCAGCGTCAAGATGGGCCAGCCCGTCTCAGTTTGCCAATAGTTGTCGATGATGGGCTTGCCCAGCTCATCGGAGATCCATTTCGCTGTCGGTTCATCCAGCGGCTCACCCGCCAAGAAGAGTGCCTTCAAGCTCGAGAGGTCCGCTGATTTAATGAAAGTCGAGTCGTATTTTTTTAGGACGCGCACGGCTGTGGGCGCGCTAAACATCACCGATACCCGATATTTTTCGACCAGCTGCCACCAGATACCTGCGTCCGGCCGGATAGGCAAACCCTCGTACATCACCGTAGCCATGCCCGCAATCAGTGGGCCGTAAATGATGTAAGAGTGCCCCACAACCCAACCAATGTCACTGGTTGAAAAATAGGTCTCTCCGGGTTGCCCCATAAAAATGTGCTTGATGCTTGCTGCCAACGCGACCGCGTAGCCGCCCACGTCGCGCTGAACCCCTTTGGGTTTGCCAGTCGTTCCGCTGGTGTACAAAATATAGCTGGGATCGGTTGATGCCATGGGCTCGCAAGGCACTTGAACACCGCGCTGTGCCTCGGCCGCCGAGCGGTAATCAACATCCCGTCCCGCAACCATGGCCATTTCGGACAAGCCGCGATCAACCAACACCACCGCACTGGGCTGATGCGCCGCGAGACGCAGCGCCTCGTCCAATAGTGGCTTGTAGGGCACGACTTTGCCACCGCGCGACCCCGCATCGGCACTGACGATAGCGGTCGGCGTGCAATCATCGATGCGGCTCGCCAAACTGACGCTCGCAAAACCACCAAAAACCACCGAGTGAATGGCGCCGATGCGTGCACAAGCCAACATCGCAAACGCCGCCTCAGCGATCATGGGCATATAAATCAGAACACGATCACCCTTTTTCACACCTTGCGCCTTGAGAACAGCAGCCATGACTTGCACCTCATCGCGCAATTGGCTGAAGGAGTACGTGCGCTCGGTATTCGTCTCGGTTGAGACAAAGATCAATGCGTTGTCATCGGGTCGCTGCGCGGCATGCCTGTCAACGGCGTTGTAGCAAAGATTGGTTTCGCCACCCACAAACCATTTCGCGAAAGGCGGGTTGCTGTAATCGCAAACGGTGTCAAACGGCTTGACCCAATCGATCAGAGACGCTTGCTCACGCCAGAACGTATCTGGCGCCTCGATGGATTGGCGGTATACAGACTCAAAGTTTTCATTCACTGACATGGGTACCCCTCGGCGTTGCAATGGCCCACAAAATGTGGACGACGGTGTTCAAACCGAATTCATAATTATGAATAATAGTCTTGCTACACCCTGACGCCAGCCCCCCTTATTAGGCGGCTTTGATGTAGGCCAAAGCGGCCTCAAAGTCAGGATGATCAGCGGACCCCAACCATTCGAAGGCGGCCATTTCTGCCGTGATAAGTTCGACTCCGTTGCCGGCCAGACGGTCAAAAGCAGCGTCAGAGTCGCGCGTATTTCGCGAACTGCTGGCATCACTGACCACCCAAACCTCGAATCCCTGCTCACCGAGATCCAGCGCTGTTTGGAGCACACAGACGTGGGCTTCAACGCCCGCCACCACAATCACGGGGCGGCTCGGCTCAGCGGGCGCAGGCGTGGCGGACGGTTTGCGTAGATGTTTGGGCAAACTGCGTGCGTTTTTACCCTGAGTAATTGGCGGGGCCTCTTGGGGTTGCAGCCACGCCAGCAGCCCGTCTGCACACGCATTGAAGGCCAATTTGTCCAATGGCTGAGGAACAAGCGGCGCCAAATCCGGAACAAACGGACCCAGCGCATCCGCGCGCTGGGTCGTTGCCCAGACAGGTATATCCATCAGATGGGCCATTTGCGCCAACAACCGCGCTTTTCGAATCACGCGCTCGTGGTCGTGAATGGCCGGCATGAGTTTGACCTGGTAGTCCACGAGTACCAATTGACACTGATCGGGATCGAGTAACACGGTGAATCCTTGCTGATTGACATCTATAGAAGGCGTTATTGTCCCGTAGATTCATGCACGCCTGTCAACCCTCACAAGAAAAAGCAAATAGAAAACTCGAATAATCGATCGTAAGTAACTGATATGTTTGTATATTATTGAATAAATATGATAGGCTTCAAACCCAAACATCTGTTCACAAGCCAACATGCCCCTCTGTTCGACTCGTCGCATCATCGCGCTGCTATCGGCAGGACTCTGGGCGCTTTGTGCGCAGGCCGTTGAGCCCGTTGCATCCCAGCCAACCGATCCACTGACCGAGTTTTTGGACAGCAAAGGCTTAGTTGCCCGCTGGAAAGTGGACCCTCAACAGGCGTTGAGCCTCTCAACACAGTTGTCTTTGAATGCGATGGGCCTCATCGGTGTCCCCTATATTTGGGGCGGCTCAAAAACCAGTGTTGGACTGGATTGCAGCGGTTTGGTGCAATCCGTCTATCAGCAGACCGCACACATTCGATTGCCCCGGAGCACGGCTGAACAAGCGGCAGCAACCGAGGTCATCCCACCGGAGGCGCTGCGCCCCGGCGACCTGGTGTTCTTCAACACACTGAACCGACCGTTTAGCCACGTCGGCATCTACGTCGGCGAAAACCGCTTTGTCCATGCCCCCAAACCGGGCGCGCGGGTTCGCATCAGTTCGATGTCACGCGAATACTGGGCAAATCGCTTCGACGGCGCTCGCCGTGCAATCACGGCTGACGCAAAGCTCAGCTTGTTGGGTCTAGCCAACCAGTAAAGCCCCGCGTCGAGACCGTTATTTCCGCTTGACCGGTGGCAGGTCGGTACAACTGCCATGCGCCACCTCGGCGGCCATACCAATGCTCTCCCCGAGGGTCGGGTGCGGGTGGATGGTCTTACCGATGTCAACCGCATCGGCACCCATTTCAATCGCAAGTGCCACCTCGCCAATCATGTCCCCGGCGTGCGTACCCACCATGCCACCGCCTAGGATGCGACCGTGGCCATTGGCCTCAGGTGAGTCATCGAACAGTAACTTCGTAACGCCTTCATCACGGCCATTGGCAATTGCACGGCCGGAGGCTGACCATGGGAATAAACCCTTTTTGATCTTGATACCCTGCGCCTTGGCTTGGTCCTCCGTGAGTCCCACCCACGCAACCTCAGGATCGGTATACGCGACGCTGGGGATCACCCGAGCGTTGAACGCCGCTGATGCCAAATCGGCATTACCCTGCAACTCCCCAGCAATGACCTCGGCGGCGACATGGGCCTCATGGACCGCTTTATGGGCCAGCATGGGCTGCCCAACAATGTCACCGATCGCAAAAATGTGCCCAACGTTGGTACGCATTTGAATATCGACGTTGATAAAGCCGCGATCGGTAACGGCAACACCGGCGCTCTCAGCCCCGAGCTTTTTACCGTTGGGGGAACGCCCCACCGCTTGCAAGACCAAGTCGTAGGTTTGCGGCGCTGGTGCCCCAACCCCCTCGAAACTCACTTCGATGCCTTGGGCTGTGGCTTTGGCACCGACCGTTTTGGTGTTCAGCATGATGTTGTCGAACCGGGGGGCATTCATTTTTTGCCAAACCTTGACCAAATCACGGTCAGCGCCTTGCATGAGGCCATCCATCATTTCGACCACATCCAAGCGAGCGCCGAGCGTGGAATAGACCGTCCCCATCTCCAAACCGATGATGCCGCCACCCAAAATAAGCATGCGCTTGGGTACCGACTTGAGTGCCAGCGCACCGGTGCTGTCAACCACACGCTCGTCGTTCGGCATGAATGGCAGATGGACCGCTTGAGAGCCCGCTGCAATGATGGCGCGCTTGAAGGTGATGCGGCGCTTCTCCCCTGTCATCGCTTGCCCACTGCCGCTTGTCATGGCCACTTCGATCTCGTGAGAACCCGTGAACTGGCCAAGCCCGCGAACGATTTCCACTTTGCGCATTTTGGCCATAGCAGCCAGACCGCCCGTCAGTTTGCCGATCTCATTTTCTTTGCGGGTACGCAGCTTATTGATGTCAACTGTAGGCGCATCGAATGTCACGCCAAGATCGGCAAAGTGCTTCACCTCATCCATGACAGCCGCAACGTGCAGGAGTGCTTTGGAAGGGATGCAGCCAACGTTCAGGCAGACGCCACCGATGGTCGCGTAACGCTCGATCAAAATTACCTTGAGACCCAAGTCCGCTGCGCGGAAAGCGGCGGAATAACCGCCAGGGCCTCCCCCCAAAACCATCACATCACAATCGGTATCGGCTGGCGTTGCCACTGACACCGCAGGCGCTGCGACGACCGGCGCGACCGCAGGACTGGGCGTTGCCGCAGGGCTGGGCGCTGCCGTCACCGATGCGCTGCCTTCAACCTGCAAAACCAAAGTGCCTTTTGCAACCTTGTCGCCCAACTTCACAGCCAATGCCTTCACCACACCCGCGTGGCTTGAGGGAATTTCCATCGATGCCTTATCCGACTCCACGGTGATTAAAGACTGGTCAACCGCGACGGTATCGCCCACAGCAACCAAAATCTCGATCACGGAGACCTCATCGAAATCGCCAATGTCGGGAACCTGTACGTCAATCAATGCCATCACAGCTCCTTACAACAAGACACGGCGGAAGTCCGCCAAAATTTGACCCAGGTAGGCGTTGAAGCGCGCAGCGGCCGCCCCGTCAATGACCCGGTGATCCCAAGACAATGACAAGGGCAACATCAGTCGTGGCTGGAAGGCCTTGCCATCCCAGACAGGCTCAGTGGTCGATCGACACACCCCTAAAATCGCCACCTCTGGCGCATTGATGATGGGTGTGAAGTAGCGCCCACCGATGCCTCCCAAGCTTGAAATGGTGAAGCAAGCACCCGTCATTTCAGCAGGGCCTAGCTTCCCATCGCGGGCCTTCTTGGCCAGCTCACCCATCTCAGCGCTGATTTGCAGCACGCCTTTTTTGTCCGCATCTCTGATCACGGGCACCACCAAACCGTTGGGGGTATCGGCGGCAAAACCAATGTGGAAGTACTGCTTCATCACCAGCTGCTCGCCATCCAACGAGCTGTTGAACTCGGGGAACTTCTTCAATGCCGCCACACAAGCCTTGATGAGAAACGCCAACATCGTGACCTTGACGCCCGACTTTTCGTTTTCTTTGTTGGTGAGTACGCGGAACGCCTCCAGCTCGGTGATATCGGCATCATCATGGTTGGTGACGTGCGGGATCATGACCCAATTGCGATGCAAGTTGGCCGCACTGATCTTCTTGATACGTGAACGGTCCACACGCGACACAGGGCCGAATTTCGCAAAGTCGACCTTTGGCCACGGCAGCAGGCCCAAACCGGCCCCGCTGTTGTCGCCTTCAGAGGCTTGAGACTGTGCGATTGTTTTTGCAGCACCTGCCATCACCGATCGAGTGAACTGTTGTACGTCCGCCTGCGTGATACGGCCCTTCAGCCCTGAGCCTTTCACTTCCTCAAGCGGGACACCAAGCTCGCGAGCGAACTTACGCACGGACGGCGACGCATAGGGCAACTTGCCTGACGGCGAAACGGTGGGGTTGTGGGCGGGAGCCGACGTCGACATGACCGTCGCTGTGGCCGCAGGAACGGCCGTAGCGGAAGCGGTGGCGGTCATGGGGACGGCTGCCGCTGCATTCGCCGCCGCTGGGGGCGATACGCTCGCACCCATCCCCCCCGCAACCGTGATCTGCCCCATCACATCGCCAATGTTCACCACATCACCGACCTTGACGGACAGATGCTTCAGCGTACCGGCGTGGCTGCTGGGGATCTCCATGGATGCCTTATCGGACTCAATGGTGATCAAAGACTGTTCAAGCGCAATGGCGTCACCCGGTGACACCAAGACCTCGATGACAGTGACGTCTTTGAAATCGCCAATATCAGGAATGACCAATTGAACGTCACCCCCGGGCGTACCAGCACCAGCACTGGCAGCAGGCGCAGGCGCCGAAGCCGCTGGGGCAACGGGTGTAGCTGCTGGCGCCGCAGGCGCGGTTACAGCGGCCGCTGCAGGCGCGGCACCCTCGAGCTCCAAGACCATGACGCCTTGCTTCACCTTGTCGCCGAGCTTAACGTGCAGGGCTTTCACCACACCCGCATCGCTCGACGGAATCTCCATTGACGCTTTGTCGGATTCGACGGTGATGATGGATTGATCTTTGGTGACCGTATCGCCAACAGCCACCAATAACTCGATCACCGAGACTTCATCGAAGTCACCGATGTCGGGCACATTCACTTGAATAATAGACATGTGTTTGTTCTCCGTTCGATGACTGACTTACGCGTACAAGGGGTTGACTTTTTCGGTGTCGATGCCGTACTTCTTAATGGCATCGGCAACGGTCTTGGCTGGAATGGCACCCTCGTCGGCCAAACACTTGAGGGCTGCGATCACAACGTAATGGCGATTCACTTCAAAGTGCTCCCGCAGGCGACCGCGGAAGTCGCTGCGTCCGAAACCATCCGTTCCCAGGACGCGGTAGGTGCGGCCCTTGGGGATGAAGGGGCGAATTTGCTCGGCGTAGGCTTTCATGTAATCCGTTGTCGCAACGACCGGACCAACAGAGCCGCTTAATTGTTGCTCAACAAAGGACTGGCGAGGCTTCTTGGTGGGATGCAGGAGGTTCCACCGGTCGGCATCTTGGCCATCGCGGGTCAATTCGTTGAAGCTTGGGCAGCTCCACACATCGGCGGCAATGCCCCAGTCATCCGCCAACAGGGCCTGAGCTGCAATGCTCTCGCGCAAAATGGTGCCGCTACCCAAAAGCTGAACGCGCTGTTTGGCCTTGCCACCGCTCTGCAGCAGGTACATGCCCTTGATGATCTCTTCCTCGGTGCCGGCCTTCAGGCCCGGCATCGGGTAATTTTCGTTCAGCAACGTGATGTAGTAGTAGACGTTTTCTTGGTCCTCCACCATGCGCTTCAAACCGTGTTGCATGATGACACCCACCTCGTGTGCAAAGGTCGGATCGTAGGACACGCAGTTGGGAATCGTGCCTGCCAATATATGGCTATGGCCGTCTTCGTGCTGCAAGCCTTCGCCGTTGAGGGTAGTGCGTCCAGAGGTACCGCCGAGCAAAAACCCGCGTGCCTGCATGTCGCCAGCCGCCCACGCCAAATCACCAATGCGCTGGAAACCAAACATTGAGTAGTACACGAAGAACGGAATCATGATTCGGTTGTTCGTGCTGTATGACGTTGCCGCCGCAATCCATGAGGCCATACCACCCGCCTCGTTGATGCCTTCTTGCAGGATTTGTCCGGCCTTGTCCTCTTTGTAATAAGACACCTGATCGCGATCCTGCGGCGTGTAAAGCTGGCCGTGCGGGTTGTAAATACCAATCTGCCGGAACATGCCCTCCATACCAAAGGTGCGCGCCTCGTCCACCAAAATTGGCACCACGCGCGGACCCAGTGCTTTGTCGCGCAGCAACTGCGTGAGGAAGCGCACATAGGCTTGGGTCGTCGATATCTCGCGCCCCTCAGCGGTTGGTTCTAAAACCGCGTTAAAGTGCGCGAGCTCGGGTACTTTGAACTGCTCATCAGACTTGGGCAAACGCTTTGGCAGGTAGCCCCCCAGTTTCTTGCGCTGCTCGTGCAAGTAACGCATCTCGGGCGTGTCGTCAGCGGGCTTGTAAAAAGGCAGGTCTTTTAGCTGGCTATCCGGGATTGGAATATTGAAGCGGTCGCGGAAGTGACGCACATCCTCGTCAGTGGGCTTCTTGGCTTGGTGCGCGGTGTTTTTACCCTCACCGGCCTTGCCCATACCGTAGCCCTTGACCGTCTTGATGAGCAACACAGTCGGCTGACCCTTTGTGTTGACTGCACGGTGATAAGCCGCATAGACCTTCTTGGCATCATGCCCACCTCGGCGCAGCTTGAAGATCTCATCGTCGGTCATCTTGGAGACCAGCTCAAGCGTTCGGGGGTCACGGCCAAAGAAGTGTTTACGAACAAAGGCACCGTCGTTCGCTTTAAAGCCCTGATAGTCACCGTCAAGGGTGTCCATCATTATTTTGCGAAGGGCACCGTCTTTGTCACGCGCCAAGAGATCGTCCCAATCAGAACCCCACAGGAGTTTGATGACGTTCCAACCAGCACCGCGGAACTCACCCTCTAATTCCTGAACGATCTTGCCGTTCCCACGAACGGGACCATCCAAGCGCTGCAAGTTGCAGTTGACGACAAAAATCAAGTTATCCAGGCCCTCACGCGCCGCCAAACCAATGGCACCCAAGCTCTCAGGTTCATCCATCTCGCCGTCACCGCAGAAAACCCAAACCTTTCGATTTTCGGTATTGGCAATACCGCGCGCATGCAGGTACTTCAAGAAACGGGCCTGGTAAATCGCCATCAAAGGGCCGAGTCCCATTGAGACGGTGGGGAACTGCCAGAAATCAGGCATCAACTTTGGGTGGGGATAGGAAGACAGGCCCTTGCCGCCGACCTCTTGACGGAAGTTCAGCAGCTGGTCCTCTGTCAAGCGGCCTTCCAAGTAGGCGCGGGCATAGACGCCAGGCGCGCTGTGGCCCTGGATGTAAAGCAAGTCACCGCCGTGGTCATCGCTCGCACCATGCCA
>Ga0102890_1000327_pt1 | contig 13804 bp, 10 predicted proteins | sample Colrivmeta1552A3_FD_94876 | JGI IMG/M metagenome (GOLD analysis project Ga0102890, IMG submission 94876) | Estuarine microbial communities from the Columbia River estuary - metaG 1552A-3 | ecosystem: Environmental > Aquatic > Marine > Intertidal zone > Estuary | place: USA: Columbia River...
ACTGGTGAAACGCGTCGGCAGCCGCACCATCCAAACCCCCCAGGGCGCCTTCATTGCCCACGCCTTCCAAGATGTCACCGGCGGCCACGTGCACCTCGCATTGGTCCATGGCGAATGGGCAACCGATGAGGTCATCCCCGTGCGCGTCCATGAACCACTGTCGGTTCTGGACGCCCTCGACCAAAACAGCTCCATGCACTCTTGGTCCCTGCCCGCGAGCTTGGCCTACCTCCAAGCCAAGGGCAAAGGCGTCGCTGTTTTTCTAAACGCGGGTGAATCAAGCCAGCAATTACTGTCACAGTTCCAAGGCACAGCCAAACCGAGCCATGGCCCTGGCGCAGGCCGCATGGACCTGCGCACATATGGCATAGGCGCCCAAATCCTTCGGGAATGCGGCGTCCAACGCATGACCCTTCTCAGCTCGCCGCGCCGGATGCCCAGCATGACGGGCTACGGCCTGGAGGTTTGTGGCTTTCAGGAAAAGCCAACTGGCGAGCCAACACCCCCGATCCATTGATTTCAAACCACCTCTGACACATGTTTCAATCTAGCAAAGGCGCTGCCCCAAAACTCAGCGGTAAAAAGTGCCGTATCGGCGTGGTTCAAGCGCGCTTCAACGACGACATCACCAATGCGCTTTGGGCTGCCTGCCACGCAGAACTGATTCGCTTAGAGGTGGCCGAAAAAAACATCACCCACGTGACGGTGCCAGGTGCCCTTGAGGTCGCTTCGGCCTTGCAGGGCATGGCGGAATCTGACGATTTTGACGCCCTCATCGCACTGGGATGCATCATCCGCGGCGAAACGTATCACTTTGAACTCGTCGCCAATGAATCGGGGGCCGGGGTCACGCGTATCGCGCTCGATTACCAAATCCCGATTGCCAACGCCATTCTCACCACAGAGGACCATGCGCAGGCCGTTGCACGTCAGACCGACAAAGGCCGTGACGCCGCAGCCGTCGCTGTTGAGATGGCGATGCTGCTCGCAAGCCTATGATTGACTGATCGCCCGACCTCAGGCCCCCAAAGGTCTGAGATAATGCCTATCGCGCACGCCATACGCTGGCGAAGCCGACCCCCTATTGCTCTTTGGAAACGACCATGACCGACGCCACCGAATCCTCTCAAAACAATGCGAAACGCCCTGGCAGCGGTCTTCGCAAAGCCTCGGATAAGTCGGGTCGCACACGCGCTCGTGAATTTGCTGTGCAAGCGCTGTATCAATACTTGGTTGGTAAAAACACCATTGAGAGCATCGATACGTTCACCCGAGACCTGACCGGCTTCCACAAAGCCGACAGCCTGCACTTCGATACGCTCCTCACCGGCTGTGTCGAAGAGCGTGAGACGCTTGAGGCACTCATGAGCCCTCACCTTGACCGCGCCGTCGATGAAGTGTCCCCCATCGAGCACGCCATTTTGTTGATCGGGGCCAAAGAACTCACCACCTGTCTTGATGTACCGCGCCGCGTTGTCATCAACGAGTGCATCGAATTGGCAAAGTCATTCGGCGGTACAGATGGTCACAAATTCGTGAATGGCGTTGTCCACGCGATGGCCCTTCAAGTCCGGCCCAACGAGAGCTGATTTTCCGTAAGCTCATTGAATGAAAATAGCCCAACGCGCGGAGCGAATCAAACCTTTTTTTGTCATGGAAATGGCCAAGGCGGCGCAGCAGCTCGCCGCCCGCGTCGCAAACAGCGACCAGCCCATGATTTTTCTGAATATCGGCGAGCCTGACTTTTCAGCACCTGACGCCGTCCAGCAGGCGGCAATCGCTGCCATGCGGGAGGGGAAGACGAACTACACGCAAGCACTCGGTTTACCCGCATTGCGTGAGGCCATCAGCGGCTGGTACGCCACCCGTTTTGGACTCGATATCGATCCCGCCCGCATTGCCGTGACGGCTGGCGCGTCTGGCGCTCTGCAGCTGGCCTGCTTGGCACTCATTGAGTCGGGCGACGAAATATTGATGCCTGATCCGAGTTACCCGTGTAACCGGAACTTTGTGACGGCTGCGGAGGGTGTTGCACGCCTCATACCCACAACGGCCGACAGCCGTTTTCAGCTCACCCCCGAACAGGTCAAGGAACACTGGCAGGCCACGACGCGCGGCGTTTTACTGGCGAGCCCCAGTAACCCAACTGGCACGTCAATCCGCTTCGATAATTTGCACGAGATCGCCGCCTACAGCCGCAGCAAAGGCGGTATCACAATGGTCGACGAGATTTATTTGGGCCTGAGCTTTGACGATCAATACGGTCAGAGTGCGCTTGGCTTGGCCGATGGTTTGGGTGAGACCATCATCAGCATCAACAGCTTTTCAAAGTACTTCAATATGACCGGTTGGCGATTGGGTTGGCTGGTTTTGCCTCCGGCCTTGGTTCCGGTTATCGAACGCCTCGCGCAACACCTGTTCATCTGCGCCAGCACGGTCAGTCAGCAGGCGGCATTGGCATGCTTTGAGCCCGAGACTTTGGCCATCTACGAGCGCCGGCGCGCGGACTTCAAGGCGCGCCGAGACTACTTCATTCCCGAGCTCAACCGACTGGGACTCACCGTACCCGTGATGCCCGATGGGGCTTTTTACGCCTACGCCAACTGCGAGGCAAGCTGTGAGAAGTGGGGTATCGCGCCGGACCGATCGGCGGGCAGTTGGGACTTTGCAAGCGCCTTGATGCAAAAGGCCCATATTGCGGCCACCCCAGGCCGCGACTTCGGCGATGCCGACCCGCATCGCTTCCTGCGCTTCTCCACCGCCAGCAGCTTGGCACAGTTACAAGCAGCCGTGGCCCGCTTGGAGGCCTGCCTGTGACGGCACCCCATCAGTGGCCCATCCGCGTCTACTGGGAGGACACCGACGCTGGGGGCATTGTCTTCTACGCCAACTACCTCAAGTTCTTTGAGCGGGCTCGCACGGAGTGGTTGCGCTCATTAGAATTACACCAGCAGGCGATGAAGACGTCGCTGGGCGGCATGTTTGTGGTCAGCGAAACCCGTGTGCGGTACCATCAACCCTGTCGATTAGACGATGTGCTAATCGTCGAGACCGAGCTGACAAATGTCGGGCGTGTCACCATTGATTTGAAGCAAACGGTTTGGCTGCAAGCCCCCGAGGTCCGCCTGTTATGCGCGGGAGAGGTCAGGGTTGGCTGGGTAGATGCCACCTCGTTGAAACCCAAACGAATGCCGCCAAACTTAACCAACGTTCTCACACCAACATGAACCAAGATCTGTCCATCGTTCACCTCCTTTTGAATGCCAGCGGCGTTGTCCAAGCAGTTGTCGCCCTGCTTTTGATCGTGTCAATTTCGAGTTGGGCCGTGATTTTCAGCAAATCGACCGTCTTGGCGAGAGCGGTGAAAAGCAACACCGCATTCGAGCAGGCGTTTTGGTCTGGCTCCAGCATGCATGACCTCTACAACACAGCCATCCAAAAAACCACTGGGTCGGGTCCAATGGAGCGAATTTTTGCAGCGGGTATGCGTGAGTTTTTGAAACTGCGCGAGCGCCGTATTGCTGACACAGCCGTTTTACTGGAAGGGGCCCAGCGGGCCATGCGCGCCAACCTGCAACGCGAGGTGGATAACCTCGAATCGCAATTATCCTTTTTAGGCTCTGTTGCATCCGTGTCGCCCTATGTGGGTCTATTCGGAACCGTTTGGGGCATCATGCACGCCTTCACGGGCTTGGCCTCTCTCGAGCAGGTCACGCTGGCAACTGTCGCGCCGGGTATTGCCGAGGCACTCGTGGCCACGGCAATTGGTCTGTTCGCCGCGATTCCTGCGGTCGTGGCCTACAACCGATTTGCCACCCGTATTGACCGCATTGCCAACAAGCTCGATACATTTTCAGACGAGTTTTCCAACATTCTGCAGCGCAATCTGAGCGCGCAAACAGCGGCGTAAAGACGATGGCGAGCATGAGCAGAGGTCGGCGCAGCCGCCGTACCATGAACGAAATCAACATGGTGCCGTTCATCGACGTGATGTTGGTGCTGCTGATCATCTTCATGGTGACAGCCCCCTTGATCACGCCGAGCACCATCGATTTGCCAACCGTTGGTCAAGCGAGCCGCCGTCCTGACAAGGTCATCGAGGTGATCGTCAAAAAAGACGCCACACTCAGCATCAAAGCGGAAAAAGAAAACATTCCGGTTCGCCTTGAAAACCTTGCCCAAGTTGTGGTGGATACCGCCAATGCCAACCGGTCGACCCGTGACGGTACCTCGAACAACGACCCCGAACGGGCTTTTGCTGTCGTGATCAGTGCAGATCGGGCGGTCAAATATGACGCCGTGGTGCAGGTCATGGACGCCCTGAAGAAAGCGGGTATTGCACGTGTAGCCCTCTCAGTTGCGGCCTCTCGCTGATTATTCAGATCGACCGGATGCGAAGCCAAAGCGCGCCTAACGCCTTCCCCCAAGAACCGACACCGTGGAAGGTGCCGATCGCCATCGCTCTCGGCGTTCATGCCTTGTTGGTGGTTGCCTTGGCTTGGGGCATCGCCTGGAAAAACGACGCGACACCCGCCAGCTTTGAGGTCGAAGTATGGTCACCTGAGGCGCAGAGGGCTGCGCCAAAAGCAGAACCGCAGCCCGAGCCCGAGCCACCTGAGCCGGAGCCACCAAAACCAGCGCCCGAACCAGCGCCGGAGCCGCCCAAGCCAGAGCCTGCCCCGCCACCGCCACCGCCACCGCCACCAAAGGCTGCGCCCAGTGGTCCAAGTGACGCTGAAATCGCCCTAGAAAAAGCCAAAAAGAAAAAGGCTGCTGAGGAGGCGCTCGCTCTGAAGAAGGCCAAGGAGCAGGCGGCTAAGGAGCAAGCCGCAAAGGAAAAAGCAGCGAAAGAGAAGGCTGCGAAGGAAAAGGCTGCCAAAGAAAAAGCGGCCAAGGAAAAGGCCGCGAAAGAAGAAGCAGAGCGCGTGAGGGCACAAAAAGCGGCTGAGGAAAAAGCCGCCAAAGAAAGAGCTGCCAAGGAAAAAGCCGCCCAGGAAAAGGCTGAGCGTGAGGCTGCCGAACAAGCCCTCAAAGAGCGCTTCAGAAAAGAGCAAATCGAGCGCATGACCAACCTCGCCGGTAAAGCCGACGACACGGGGTCAGCCAAAAAAGCCAGCGGCCCCAGTGCGACCTACGCGGGCAAGGTGGTTGCCGCCGTTCGCCCCAACATCATCTTCCCAGGAACGGTCAACGGGAACCCGTCGGCCGAGGTCGAGGTAACAACCCTCCCAACCGGTGAAATCCTGGGGCGCAAGCTGGTTCGGTCCAGTGGCGATCCCGAATGGGATGCAGCCGTGTTGCGGGCAATAGACCGCACCCAGCGACTCCCGCGTGACGTCGATGGTCGAATCCCCTCACCCATGCTCATTGCTTTCCGTCCAAAGGACTGACGCAAAAAATGTCTCCAAACTTTCGATTGGAGACAAGCAGGCGGTGGGAATTTTCGCTATGCTTCGCCATCGGCGCCATCGAGCGGATGGTGCACTCCGCCCACCGGGCATGACTGGGTTGAAATCTATGAAACGTTCCACTGGATTCGGCGTCATCGCTGTCGCTATATTGGCTGTACTTGCCTGGCAATACCCTGAGCAAATCAAAGCGTATCTGCCCGGTCAGAAAGAACCTGAAAAGACAGCCAATGCCGCCCCCGACGGCAAACCAGGCGGTGGTGGCGCACGGAAAGGCGGCTTTGGTGGACCTGTGGCCGTTGGGATCACCACGGTTGAGTTGACGGATCTGCCGCTCAAACTGAACGCGTCGGGTACCGTCATCGCCCAGCAATCCGTCCCTGTGCGTCCGCAAGTCAACGCGCTGGTCCGTCGCATCGCCGTGCGCGAGGGACAGTCTGTGAAGGCGGGTGACATCTTGTTCGAGTTGGATGACCGCAATGTACAAGCCGATCTGAGCAAGGCAGAGGCCCAAGCCCAACGCAGCAAAGCCACACTCGCAGACCTAGAGCGTCAATACGCGCGGGCTCAGGATCTGTTTAAGAAAAACTTTGTTGCCTCCAGCGCAGTCGATACCGCCGCGACGCAGGTGCAGGCACAAAAAGGCCAAGTGCAGGCTGACGAGGCCGCCGTTAAGGCCCAACAAATTCAACGCAGCTTGTATGTGATTCGTGCGCCCTTCAGCGGTCGAATTGGTTCCATAGACGTCAGCACGGGCACCCTTGTGGCCAGCGGGGGCAGCGCAACAGCGCTCACAACCCTGACGCAATTCGACCCGATCGGCGTGCGTTTCGCCGTGCCTGAGTCAGACATTCAACAAGTCACAGCAGGGGGCACTGGGCGCCCGGTGAGCGTCAGCTTGGGCAGCAACGCCATCACAACCGACACGAAACCGCATATCGGTAAGCTCACGCTGATCGATAACGCCATCAACCCCAGCACTGGCATGTTGACCCTCAAGGCCAGCCTGCCCAACAAAGACAACACACTTTGGCCAGGACAGTTCGTCAATGTCAGCCTTGACGTGGGTACGCTATCGCAAGTCGCGGTGATTCCTCAAACCGCCATCGTGTTGGGTGAGCGTGGCGCCACGGTTTATATGGTGGGCGAGGAAGACAAGGCAAAAGTTAAACCCGTGAAAGTCCTACACCCCATGGGTGACAAGGTCGCGGTGTCGGGGCTTTCCGCCGGTGACCGCATCGTGGTGGAAGGACGCGACAACGTCAAACCAGGCGCCGCATTGCGTTTGCCTGGCGCAGGGGGCAAACCTGGCGCTGGCGGCGGGGGCGGGGGCGCTGGCGCCAACGGTAAGGGCAGCGGTGAAGGCAAAAGGGAAGGCAAAGGTGAAGGCAAGTGGGGCGGCGACGGTAAGAGTGGCGGCAAACCGGCCACCAAGGAGTAAGCATGTCACTCACCGAAATTTTCATACGCCGTCCTGTGATGACGGTGTTGCTAAACATCGCTTTGATCGCGGTGGGATTGGCAGCGCTTGGCAAAATTCCTGTTGCGGCCCTGCCCCGCTACGACACGCCGACGATCAACGTCAGCGCCAACTTGAACGGTGCGAGTCCAGAAACCATGGCCCGCTCTGTGGCGTTGCCACTTGAAAAGCAGTTCTCCACCATTGCCGGCGTTGACGCCATCACGTCAACAAGCTCACTCGGTCGGACATCCATCACGCTAGAGTTCTCGCCTGACCGCGACATCGACTCCGCCGCGGGCGATGTACAAGCGGCCTTGTTGGCGACGCAACGGGCGTTACCCAGCGAAATGACGTCGCTGCCCAGCTACCGAAAAGTCAACCCAGCAGATGCGCCGATCTTGATCTTGGCATTGAGCTCGCCAACCATGAGCCTGGTTCAGGTCACCAACTTTGCAGAGAACCTCGTCTCACCGTCGCTGTCAACCATCAACGGTGTGGCTCAGGTGTCTGTATGGGGTGCCAAGCGCTACGCGGTGCGCGTGGAAGCCAATCCCCGTGAGCTTGCGGTTCGTGGCCTCACGATGGATGACGTTGCCAACGCCATTCGTGCCACCAACGCCAACGCAGCGATGGGACAAATTCAAGGACCGAATCAAACTTTGATCATTGAAGCCAACACACAGTTGGCTTCCGCCGCTGAGTTTCGCGATCTCGTCGTCACGGTTAAGAACGGCAGCCCCGTGTATTTGCGCGACGTTGCAAACATCCGTGATGGTTCAGAAAACGAGCGCGGTCTGAGCCGATATAACGGCATCCCGTCGGTTATCTTGGGCGTTCAGCGCCAACCTGATGCCAACACGGTTGCGGTGATTCAAGCGATTTACGCCGCCATGCCGAAGCTCAAAGAGCAGCTGCCACCCAGCGTTCAACTGCACGCGCTGAACGACCGTGGTGAGTCGATTCGGGAAGCGCTGCACGACATCTACTTCACCTTGGCGCTCACCATCGCGCTGGTGGTGTTGGTCATCTTTTTATTTTTACGTCGGTTATCAGCCACCATCATCCCGACGTTATCGATTCCTGTCTCCCTGATCGCAGCCATGTCCTTGCTGTATTACATGGACTACAGCTTGGACAACATCTCCTTACTCGGTATCACGCTTGCCGTGGGATTGGTGGTGGACGATGCGATCGTGATGCTGGAAAACATCGTCCGTCATATTGAGGAAGGCATGGCCCCCTTTGCAGCCGCGATCAAGGGCGCGCGCGAGGTTGCCTTCACGATTGTGTCCATTTCAATTTCGTTGGTCGCCGTTCTCATTCCGATCTTTTTCATGCCCGGCACCCTGGGCCTGCTTTTTCACGAGTTTGCAGTCATCGTTGGTTTGGCCATTTTGGTCTCCGCCGTGGTCTCGCTCACACTCGTACCCATGCTGTGCAGCCGTTTCCTGAAACATGAATCGACAGAAGAAGCTGAGCGCAGCATCGCCTACCGCAGCACGGCGTGGTTTGAGGCGATTTTTCAAGCCACACTGCGTGGCTACGCCCGCTTGCTTGACTGGTCCCTCGCCCACCGAATGACCATGCTGGGCGCTACGATCGGCAGTTTGGCCTTGACCATCTACTTGTTCTCAGCGATGCCAAAAGGCTTTTTCCCGGAAGAAGACATCGGCCAAGTCATGGCAACGGTCGTGGGCAGTCAAGACGTGGGTCCCGAAGCCATGCAACGCCAGCTCGACCAAGTCGCGCAACGCACCCAAAACGTCGCCGCCGTTGGCGACCTGGCCGCTGCTGTTTTTGGCGGCAGCACGGGACGCATGTTCATCACACTCAAACCGAAGTCCGAACGTGAAGACATGAAGACCGTGTTGGGCCAATTGCGCCGTGCCGCAGGAGGTGTCCCGGGCGTGAAAGTCTTTTTCACGCCGCTACAAAACCTGCGTGTGGGTGGCCGTATGAGCCGCAGCCGCTACCAGTACACGCTGCAAAGCGTCAACGGGTCAGACCTCGGTATTTGGGTCGACCGTGTCTCGGAGGCCATGAAGGGTGATCAGCGTTTTACTGACGTCAACTCTGACGCCGAGAACAGTGCCCTGCAAGCCGAGCTCGTCATTGATAAGGCACGGGCACAACAACTGGGCATCAACAGCCAAGCGCTGCGGAACATGATGTACTCGGCATTTGGTGAGCGACAAGTTGCGAGCATCTACACCGACAGCGGAACGTGGGCGGTGATTCTCACCATCGACAACCCAAAGGATCAAAGCGAGCTGGATTTGATGCAGGTCCATATGCGAACCCTATCGGGTGAGCTGGTTCCTTTGAGCGCATTTGCATCGGTGAAACGGACCCTGGGTCCAACCAGCGTAAACCACCAGGGCCAGTTACAAGCCGTCACCATCAGCTTCAACTTGGCCCCCGGGGTACCCCTGGGGGATGCGACCAAAGCCTTGGAAGGCTACGTTAAAGAGATGAAGATGCCACCCAGTGTGATCACCTCGTATGGCGGTGACGCGGCTGTTTTCCAATCGTCGCAAACCAGCCAAGTGGTGTTGCTCGTGGCGGCATTGGTGGTGATCTACATTTTGCTGGGTATGCTTTACGAGAGCTTCATCCACCCCATCACGATTCTGGCGGGATTGCCGTCCGCGGTGGTGGGCGGGCTACTCACGCTGCAGTTTTTTGGTCAAGACCTAACGATCATTGCAACCATTGGTCTGCTGATGCTGATTGGTATTGTGAAGAAAAACGCCATCATGATGATCGACTTCGCGTTGCAAGCACAACGTGAAGAAGGCAAAAGCCCCGTCGATGCCATGCGTCAAGCCTGTTTGCTCCGCTTCCGCCCCATCATGATGACCACGCTCACCGCAGCAATCGGCGCCCTGCCCATTGCGCTGGGTGCCGGTGCCGGCGCTGAATTACGCCAGCCGCTGGGCCTGGCTGTCGTCGGCGGTTTGGTGTTGTCGCAAGTGGTGACCCTTTTCATCACCCCCGTCATCTACGTGCTGCTTGACCGCTTCAGTGGCAAAGGCCCCATTACCGACGCCGCTCACTCGTAGACAACCACCGCTTCCTGCTGGTGTGCCTGCGCGCACCAGCTGGCAAGCGCGGCATCACTCGGATAAAAACGCGCTTGTTCACCCAGCGCCAGATCGCAAAGCGCCTGCTCACGCAGTATCTGCAAACGAATCCGTAAACCGCGGTCAATGTCACCGTGCTCGGTCACCTCCCGCTGGGGGGGGAATTCGCGCAACAGGCGGCCCACATCGGGTGACTGGCCGTTTACTTTTACCTGTAGGTATTTGCCAAACCGACAGCGCGCATCGGGCAGGCTCCACAGCTTTTGCACTTTCAAACGCAAGCCACCAGAGAACCGATCGGGTTGCGCGACCACCTGTGCAACAATAAATTCATCGTCCTTAATCAGGTGACGATATTGGTTCAGCATGCCTTCATCAACCGACGCTTCGATGGTGCTGCTCTTGTCATCGAGCTTGAAGATACCCAAACGCCCACGTTGCCCGTTAATCACACGCAGGTCAGTCACGATGCCAGCGAGCACAATGGCATCGCGGGAATCCACCAAGTCAGCAATACGCAACTTAACGAAACGGCGCACCTCAGCAGCAACCTCATCAAACAGATGCCCCGAGAGAAAGAAACCAACCGCAGATTTCTCGTGCGTTAGTCGCTCCTTGACACCCCATGGCACGACCGAGACCAATGGTGGCTCCTCGGTGCTCGAGCCATGGTCGTCGTCACCCATGTCAAATAAACCGACCTGGTTCGCGTTGGCTGCCTGAGCGGCGGCATACTCAAAGGCACGCTCGACGCTGGCCAACAGGCTGGCACGATTCAAGTCGATGCTGTCAAAAGCACCCGCCTTGATCAGCGCTTCAACCGTCCGCTTGTTCATGCGCTGCTTGTCGACACGCGTGGCGAAATCAAACAGCGACTTGAATGCCCCCCCCGCCTCGCGAGCCGCCACCATGGCCTCAATGGCCTGTTCGCCGGTACCTTTGATGGCACCGAGGCCGTACCGCACTTCTTTGTTGGATACCGGCTCAAAACGATATGTACCCCGGTTGACATCGGGCGGCTCAAACCCAATACCCATCGTTTGCGCATCGGCAAATAAGACACTGAGCTTATCGGTGTCACCCATTTCGATGGTCATGTTCGCAGCGTAAAACTCAGCTGTGAAATGGACTTTCAACCACGCCGTGTGATACGCCAACAGCGAATATGCGGCGGCGTGCGACTTGTTAAAGCCGTAGCCGGCGAAGCTCTCCATCAGGTCAAAGATTTCGTCTGCTTTATCTTGTGAGATGTTTTGCTTGGCCGCGCCCGCACGGAACAGCTCGCGCTGCTTCACCATCTCCTCAAGCTTTTTCTTGCCCATCGCACGGCGCAACATGTCGGCGCCGCCAAGCGAGTAGCCAGCAAGCACCTGCGCCACCTGCATCACCTGCTCTTGGTAGACCATGATCCCGTAGGTCTCAGACAAGACGGACTCGACCAAGGGGTGTGGATAAATCACCTCCTCACGTCCGTGCTTGCGTGCCACGAAAGTGGGGATCAAATCCATCGGACCTGGGCGATACAGAGCGTTCAGAGCGATCAGGTCTTCGAGGCGACTGGGGCGTGCGTCACGCAACATCCCCTGCATACCGCGACTTTCAAACTGGAATACCGCCTCTGTTTGACCCCGCGAAAAAAGCGCGTAAACCTTGGGGTCATCGATGGGCACGTTCTCAAACGCGAAATCCGCTTGCCCAGGGTGCCGGGCACGAATGAAGTCACGTGCCAGCTCCAAAATAGTGAGCGTGGCCAGCCCCAAAAAGTCGAATTTAACGAGGCCGACATCCTCCACGTCGTCCTTGTCAAACTGACTGACCGCCGAGTCGCTGCCCGGTTGCTGGTACAGCGGGCAGAAATCAGTGAGTTTTCCCGGCGCAATCAACACACCACCCGCGTGCATGCCCACATTGCGCGTCATGCCCTCAAGTTTTTGCGCCATGTCCAACAGCGTGCGAACGTCCTCTTCGCGCTCAAGGCGTTCGGCGAGTTGCGGTTCTTGCTTTATCGCCTCAGCAATCGTGATGTGGGTCCCAGGCTTGTTGGGGATCAGCTTCGATATGCCGTCGCAAAAACCATAAGCAAAGTCCATCACGCGACCCACATCACGGATGGCTGCGCGCGCCGCCATAGAACCGAAGGTGGCGATTTGACTCACCGCTTCACGCCCGTATTTCTCTTTGACGTACTCAATCACGCGGTCGCGATTGGACTGGCAGAAGTCAATATCGAAGTCAGGCATCGATACCCGCTCGGGATTCAAAAAACGCTCGAACAGCAGGTTGAACTCCAGCGGATCAAGGTCGGTGATACCCAGTGCGTAGGCAACCAAAGACCCCGCACCTGAACCCCGGCCGGGCCCAACGGGGCAACCATTATTTTTTGCCCACGCGATGAAGTCGCCCACGATCAAGAAGTAGCCAGGAAACCCCATGTTGAGGATGGTGCCGATTTCAAAATCCAGCCGTTCAATGTAGCGTGGTGCTTCTGCCGCCCGTTTGGCAGCGTCGGGGTACAGGTGCGCCAAGCGCTTTTGTAGACCCTCGTGTGACAGTTGCTTGAAGTAATCCGCCATCGGCATCGGGGCGCCGTCGACGATGGGCGTTGGAAAGTTAGGCAACTGCGGTTTGCCCAACGTCAGGGTCACGTTACACCGCTTGGCAATTTCAATGGTATTTGCCAACGCGGCTGGCAAATCCGCAAAGAGTGCCTGCATTTCATCGCTGGACTTGAAATATTGGGCCCGTGTGAATCGACGCACGCGGCGGCGATTGGCCAGCATTTCGCCCTCTGCAATACAGACCCTCGCCTCATGACTTTCGTAGTCATCAGGCGCTAAAAACTGAATCGGGTGTGTGGCAACAACGGGCAAACCAAGGCGTGCGGCAAGGGGTACGCATGCCATGACGTGCCGCTCGTCGTCTTCGCGGTCAGCACGTTGGATCTCAAGGTAAAACCGATGGGTAAACGTCTCAGCCAAGCTGAGTGCCAATTGACTGGCCCGTGCGGTATCGCCGGCCATGAGCGCGCGGCCCACCGGCCCCGCTTGGGCGCCTGAGAGCACAATGAGCCCCTCGTTGAGCTCCTGCAACCAGCCCCACTGGACCGACGCTTGGTCCTTGCCCGTGCCGCGCGTCCATGCGCGCGCCAGCAGCTCGCAAAGGTTCAGGTAGCCTTGGTCGTTCTGCACCAAAACGAGCAGGCGAGAAAGCACCGGCATTTGCCCTGGCATCGGTGAGGTGGCTTCGCCGTCATTGGGAATGCCAGTGACAGTGATGTCAGCGCCGATCAAGGGTTTCACGCCCGCGCCACGCGCTTTCTTGTAAAACTTAACCGCGCCAAACAGGTTGTTGAGGTCGGTTATCGCCAAGGCGGGCTGGTCGTGTTGGACCGCCGCTTTGATGGCGTCGGGTACCCGCACAGCCCCATCGACAACCGAAAACTCGGTGTGAAGTCGGAGGTGAGCGAACGTGTGTGATCGGGTCATTGGCCCTATTTTAGAGACTTGTTTTGGGCGCTTGGCAAGCCAACGTTCAGATGGCGAAATCCCGCCTCGAAGACCTAATTGGCGAGGACGGTTAGCACGTCAGACCGGAATTCACGCCGATACAAAATAAACACCACAGCAGCACTGCCCAACATGAACGCGTGCCCCGAGAAGACCCACGCCATTGCCGCGAAACTCATGTAATACGCGCGCAAACCGCTGTTGAAAGCCTCAGCCGCCAAACCAACCAGTGCACTGGCACGTTTGGCGTGTTTCTCTCGGTCAAACGTCCCATCTGCGAAGGACTCCGGCGGTGGCATCGACCCGATCGCAAGGGCCACAAACGTGTAGAGGCGCATGGACCAG
>Ga0102890_1000411_pt1 | contig 12210 bp, 8 predicted proteins | sample Colrivmeta1552A3_FD_94876 | JGI IMG/M metagenome (GOLD analysis project Ga0102890, IMG submission 94876) | Estuarine microbial communities from the Columbia River estuary - metaG 1552A-3 | ecosystem: Environmental > Aquatic > Marine > Intertidal zone > Estuary | place: USA: Columbia River Estuary...
GGATGTCTTGGCGCGACTGGGCTGCACGGTCCGCCATATCAGCCCTGATCGGGCGACGGCACATGACCTTGGCCCCACGAACTCTGCCGTTGTCCTGCGCGACCTTGCGAGCCAAGGGGTCACGTTCACCTGCTTTCAAGACATCGAAAAGGTGGCGCAATTGGGGAACCGAAAAGAGGTCACGTTGCGCCATGTATTGACGGGTGAAACATCGGTTCACGTGGTCGACCATGTTGTAATCGAGCATGGCATAACGCCAATGGATGCCCTGTATCACGACCTTAAGGCGCACTCGTGCAACCTTGGCCAGATTGATCAAGACGCGATGGTCGCGGGGCAAAACCCGCTTAAACCGACACAGGCGGAAGGTGGGTTTCTTCTGGCGCGGCTCGGTGATGCGATTTCGGGGCGCAATATTCACGCAGCACTTTATGACGCCTTGCGAATTTGCAAAGATATTTGAAAATCACGAGGCGGTGTAGCGCGCGGGCGCATAGGGCGACATATCGACGTTGGGGGTATTGCCGTCAATCATCTGGGCGATCAGGCGGCCTGTTTTGGGGCCAGCCGTAAGGCCAACATGTTGGTGGCCAAAGCCAGTGTAGATGCCTGTATTTCCGAGTTCTCCGATCAAGGGCAGGCTATCAGGCGTTGAAGGGCGGAACCCCATCCATTCTTGCGTGCCTGAATATATGAGGTCAGGAAACGTTTCTTTTACATGTCGCCTTAGCAATTTAATCGGGGCCTTGCTGGGACCTGCATGATGATCGCCAAGCTCAACAGTGCCCGCACAGCGCAGCCCCATCTCCATCGGGTTCACACCGAATTTTCCCGATACGACCAGCATCGGATTGCGCGGCACTTGTGACGGATTTTCAAAGATCACATGATACCCGCGTTCGGCCTCAAGCGGGACTTTGAGGCCCAGCTTTTTCATCAGGTCTTTTGACCAGATACCCGCCGTGATCACGGCGCGACTGCAATCAAACGTGCCCTGATCGGTTTCGATTTGCGATATACGCCCATTCGTTTTGATGAAATCACGCACCTGAGCCTGAACAAGGGTGCCGCCGTTTTTAACAAAGTGTTTCGCGAGCTCGGCGATGTATTGCCCCGGATTTGTGATGTGACCCTGTCCTTCTAGCACGGCCAAGCACTGAATGTCGGGGCCAAGGATCGGTTCGCAGTCTTGAACCGCGCGCCCTGTGACGATTTGCGGGCTAAGGCCTGCGAGTTTCTTCATGCTCCACGCATAAGAATCCGCCTCAAAATGCGCCTTGGATTTATAGACAAAACTGAATTTACTGTCACAGACCCAGCGCTCCAAATCCGTGCCTCGGACCAGCGATTTATGCTGATCGACGGTGTCGCTTAAGAGGGGGATCAAATGTGACACGATGCGCCGTGTCGCGGCATCGTTGGCATGCGACACAAACTGCGCCAGCCAAGGCAGCATCTTTGGGACATGCGCCCACTTCATGAACAGCGGGCTATTGGGGTCGAGCAGAAGCCGCGGCGCGTCCCGCCAGAGCGTGGGCGATGTTACAGGTGCGACAGCCCACCCAGCCAAAAGCCCCGCATTGCCAAAAGACGCCCCCATGCCGGGAGCGCCCTTGTCCATCAGCGTGACCGCATGCCCCGACCTTTGCAGCCAGATGGCGGTGGAGATTCCACACATCCCTGCGCCGATGACGATGATGGGTTTGTCCGTCATAAATCTGTCCTTAACACCGCATGTTGGCTCCGTTTGGATCATAGATTGGCCCGCCAAGCACTTTGGCGTCATAGAAATTGCCCAAGATTTCGACCTGCAACTTTGTGCCTGCCACCGCGCTCTCGGCCGAGACATAGCCCATCGCCATGGACATCGCCGACCTGTGACCAAACCCGCCAGAGGACACATAACCAACAGCCGCACCATCTTTCAGGATTGCCTCGTCATTACTGACGTCGATCCCGTCCACGTCAATGGTTATTGTGACCAGCTTTTGCGCAGGGCCTGCGTCGCGGATGGCTTGGGTCGCCTCTTTGCCGACGAAGTCTTTCTTCCAGTTGATAAAGACGTCCATCCCACTGGCGACCGCATCAAAATCGGGGCGGAATTCGAGGGTCCATACGCCCCAGCCTTTCTCCAGACGCATCGACATCAACGCCCGCGCGCCATACCAGCGATAGCCCAGATCGGCGCCCGCATCCTCAATCGCTGTGGCCAGACGCAACAGGTATTGCGGCTTGCAGTAGATTTCATAGCCAAGCTCGCCCGAGAAACTGATGCGGTTCAGAATGACAGGTACGTCGCCGACAAAGGTCTGGCGCAGATCGTGGAATTTGAACGCCTCGTTGGACACATCATCGCGGGTAATACGTGCCAGCAGCGCGCGAGATTTTGGGCCAGACAATGCGATACCGTGCCAGTCGTCGCTTGCATTTTTATAGGTCACATCAGCAGGCAAATCTTTTTCAAACCAGCGACGATGCGCCTCTTGCATCGCGCCCGATCCAAACAGCATGAAGTGGTCGTCATTCAGACAGGCGACGGTCAGATCGCCGTAAAGCTTGCCCTTTGGTGTCAACATGGGTGTCAGCGCCAGACGCCCCGCCTTTGGCACATAGCCCGCTAAGGTTTTGTCCAGATAAGCGCGTGCGCCTGCACCTTTGAATTCGTGCTTTGAGAAGTTCGCGATCTCGATCCCACCCACGGCCTCTTGCACCGCTTTGACCTCGCGCGCGACGTAATCATGGGAACGATTACGCTCGAAGGTGGGTGATTCATGCGCGTCGTCGGGACCGTCGGCAAACCAGAGCGCATTCTCAAGGCCAAACCCTTGGCCCATCCGCGCACCTTTCGCGACCAGTCGGTCATAAAGCGCCGTCGTTTTTTGCAACCGTCCCTTTGGCAGGGTCTCATTGGGGAAGGTCATCACAAAGCGCCGCTCGTAATTCTCGGTCGATTTGATCGTGCCCCAATCAGGCGTCGCAAATTCACCAAAGCGCGCCACATCCATCGCCCAAACGTCAATCGAAGGCTCTCCGTCAATCATCCATTCGGCCATCGTCAGCCCGACACCGCCGCCCTGACAAAAGCCCGCCATGACGCCCACGGCGACCCAGTAATTCTTCATGCCCGGAACAGGGCCAATCATCGGGTTGCCATCGGGGCCAAAGGTGAAGGGGCCGTTGATCATATCCTTGATGCCCGCCTCGCCAATGGCGGGGATACGCTCGAACGACATCTCCAGACGGTCGGCGATGCGGTCAAGATCAGGCTGCAACAACTCGTGCCCAAAGGACCAAGGCGTGCCGCCGATTTTCCAAGGTGTACCCTTCGGCTCGTAGGTGCCAAGCAACATGCCTTGGCGTTCTTGGCGGAAGTAGATATTCGCCTCGTAGTCGATGCCAGCGGGCAAACGCCCTGCCTCGCCCATGGTCTCCATCCGCTCTGCGATCAGGGGGATTTTGTCGGTGATCAGGTAGTGGTGCTCCATCGGTTGTACGGGCAAATGCACGCCCGCCATATGGCCGACCTCACGCGCCCAAAGACCACCGCAGTTGACGATCTGTTCGGCGTTGATCTGCCCCTTTGGCGTGGTCAAATCCCACGAGCCGTCAGGGCGCTGGGACATTGCTGTCACACCACAATGGGTGAAATATTGTGCGCCATAAACGCGGGCCGCCTTAGCAAATGCGTATGTGGCGCCTGACGGGTCAAGGTCGCCATCTTGGTCATCCCACAACGCCGCGTGATAGTGTTTGGGATCAATCAGCGGGTGCCGTTCGGCCAGTTCTTTGGGGCTGATAAACTCTTGGTTAAGCCCCATATAGCGCGCCTTGGACCTTTCGCGTTTCAGGTAGTCATACCATTCTTTTGTGGACGCCGCATAGAACCCACCTGTGATGTGCAGGCCCACAGAATGGCCTGACAATTCTTCAATCTCTTTATAAAGATCAATGGTGTAGCTTTGCAGGCGGCTGATGTTCGGATCGGATGAAATCGTATGGATTTGCCCTGCCGCGTGCCAGCTAGAGCCTGATGTCAACTCGTTGCGCTCCAGCAGCACCACATCCTTCCAGCCGAATTTCGCAAGGTGAAACAAGATCGAACAGCCGACCACACCGCCACCGATCACGGCCACCTTTGCATGCGACGGAAGCGGTTTGCCTGTGGCGGTCTCGTCGTTTTGAATCTCGGGCATATGAGCCTCCTCAGTTGAATGGCAAGCGACGGAAACGGTCGGGCGTTGCGAGATCATTCAAAGGGTGAAGCGGGCCGTTGTCCACAAAATTTTGGAGCCAATGGTTCAGCGCAGAGCGGTCTAGTTTGACGCAAAAGCGCAGCCTTCATCGCCTCGCACGCCCCGACAATGCGCAGGGCACGCTAAATGCCCCAAAGCACCGCGAAATTCGTCGCGATGTAATCGGGGCAGCAAAGCCAAGCCGCCATAACAATTAGGACACCTGCGGGATGTCAAAACGGGCTTACCCCAGTTTTGACATCCTTGCTCAAATTTTTTAATCCAGTTCCTTCGCACGCTCACGCAGGACGAATTTCTGGATCTTGCCAGTTGAGGTTCTGGGAATGGTCGTGACCACAAACTTACCCGGAACCTTGTAGGCGGCGAGCCTTTCACGGCACCACACGCGCAGCGCGTCGGTGTCGATATCATGGCCTGCTGTTGCCTCGACAAAGGCGCAGGGCGTTTCGCCCCATTTGTCATGTGGCATGGCAACAACCGCCGCAATCTCAACACCCGGATAGCTGTAGAGCACCTCTTCCACTTCGATGGAGGAAATGTTCTCACCGCCTGAAATGATGATGTCCTTGGAGCGGTCTTTCAGCTGGATATAGCCGTCGGGGTGGATCACGCCCAGATCACCAGAATGGAACCAGCCGCCCTCAAACGCTTTTTGCGTGGCGGTGGGATTGCGGAAATAGCCCTTCATCACGACGTTGCCGCGGAACATGACCTCGCCCATTGTCGCACCGTCACGCGGGACGGGCTGCATCGTTTCGGGGTCAAGCACATCAAGACCTTCAAGCGGCAGATAACGCACACCTTGGCGTGATTTCAGGCGAGCTTGTTCGGGAAGCGGCAGGGACGACCAGTCTGCGTGCCAGTCGTTCACAACCGCAGGGCCGTACGTTTCGGTCAGCCCGTAAAGATGGGTCACGTCAAAGCCAGCCGTCTTCATGTCCGCCAATAGCTTTTCTGGTGGCGGGGCGGCAGCGGTGAAGAATTGCACGGTATGATCAAGCGTGCGTTGCTGATCGGCGGGTGCAGAAATCATCAACGACATGACAATCGGTGCACCGCAAAGGTGTGTGACGTTCTCATCGGCCAAGGCGTTCCAGATTGGCGCGGCGCGGACTTGGCGCAGGCAAACATGGGTGCCGATGATCGCGGAAAGGGTCCAAGGAAAACACCAGCCGTTGCAGTGAAACATCGGCAAGGTCCAGAGGTAGACCGCATGTTTGGACATTGACGTGGTCAGCGCATTGCCCTGCGCCAAAAGATAGGCGCCACGGTGGTGCGAGACGACGCCCTTTGGATCACCCGTTGTGCCAGAGGTGTAGTTGATCGAGATCGCGTCCCATTCGTCTTCGGGCATTAGCCAAGCGTAGGCAGGATCGCCATCTGCAAGAAATGCCTCGTAATCGGTCCCATCAAAGACCGCCCTTGCGCCGTCATATTCGGGGTCGTCAACTTGGATCACCAACGGCTTGACCGTGGCCAAGGCCAAGGCCTCTTGCATCAGCGGCATGAACTCCGCATCGACGATCAGGATCTTGGACATCGCGTGATCAAGCTGGAACGCGATGATCGCCGCATCAAGCCGCGTGTTGATCGAATGCAAAACCCCGCCGCACATGGGCACGCCATAATGACATTCCAGCATGGCAGGCGTGTTGGGCAGCATCGCCGAGACGGTGTCGCCTCGTGTGATCCCGCGCTGTGTCAAAGCCGAGCCGAGCTGCCGCGAGCGAGCATAGAAGTCTGCATAATTGCGGCGCAATGCCCCATGAATAATCGCCGTATGGTCGGGGAAAACCGATGCTGCGCGTTCCAGAAACGTGAGCGGCGTCAGTGGCTGGTGGTTTGCTGGGTTGCGGTCTAGATCGGTGTTGTAAGGGTTCATGTTAGACGTCCTTCCACTTGGCTGCACGCTTTTCGATGAACGCCCCAATGCCCTCTTCGGCATCATGGGCCAGCATGTTGTCGACCATCACCCCAGAGGCATAGTCGTAAGCCTCGGTAAGGGTCATCTCGCGCTGCGCATAAAAAGCGCGTTTGCCAGTGGCGAGTGTCATGCTGGATTTGGACGCAATCTTGCGGGCCATTTCCGTGGTGGCGTCTTGCAGCGTGGCCTCGGATGCAACGCGGTTGACCAGCCCGATTTCGGCGGCGCGCGTGGCGGAGGTCATATCGCCCGTTAACAGCATTTCCATCGCGTGTTTGTTGGACACGTTGCGCGATAGGGCAACCATGGGTGTCGAACAGAAAAGCCCGATGTGAACCCCGGGCGTGCTGAACTGTGCGGTCTCGGCGGCGATGGCCAGATCACAGCTTGCGACCAATTGACAGCCTGCTGCTGTCGCGATGCCTGTGACTTCGGCGATCACTGGCTTGGGGCAATTGACGATACCCTGCATGACGCCAGAACACATGGACATCACGGAGGCAAAATACGCCTTACCGCCATCTGCATTGGCGCGACCTGCTGTCATCTCTTTCAGATCGTGGCCCGCGCAAAACGCAGGGCCATTCGCAGCCAAGACGATCACACGCACAGCAGGGTCCTTGCCCGCCGCGTCAAAGGCTGCACCAAGTGCGCCGAGCATCGCCTCGGACAGCGCATTGCGTCGCTTCACATCATTGAGCGTGAGGCGCAGAATTCCCTCTTCGCTCAGGTCACTTAAGAGAATATCACTCGACGTCATGGGGCTGCTCCTTTGGCGATACTTAGCGGATGTTGATTTCAACACTATCCGCAAGCGTGTTGGCAATAAAGCAATACCGATGTGCGCGATCCTGCATCTCGGCCATTTGCGCGTCAGTCACGGAAAACCCGGTGTCAAAGCGCACCACAGGATGCAGATCAATCTGCGTCACCGACATTTGCCCCTTAGGGTTCTTGCCTAGATGCGCTTCGGCGTAGTCGTGATAGCTTGCCACGGGCCAGCCTGCTTTTGCGGCCAAGGCAAGAAACGTCATCATGTGGCAGCTTGAAAGTGCAGAGGCCAGCGCCTGCTCGGGGTTTGTATTGGCAGGATCACCGCCCCAATCGGGGGCAGAGTCCACGGTAATGTCGTAGTTTTGGTTCATCTGCACCGTATGTGCGTTAGAATAGGTGCCCGTCGCAAACTCGGGCTCGGCGCGCTGCCAATGCAGCTCGATGGATAGATCGGACATATTAGGATCTCTTTTCAAATGAGCAGTGTTGCAGTGCGCATTTTCCTAAGACAATGCGCACTGCGTGAGGTGCAGGTACTTTACGCCGCTGCGATCTGCTTTTTCGGGTCATAGAACGGACGCTCGACGACAGTCGCTTTTGACACGCCCGCCTTTGTCACGACGTCCACTTCGGCACCGAGTACCGCCGCATCTGCCGCAACCAGCGCAAGCGCGATGTTCTGCTTGAGGCGCGGTGAGTAAACCGCCGATGTCACCTTGCCGATTTCTACACCACCTTGCTTGATTGCCCAAAAGGTCGTGTTCGGACCTGTCAGCGGATCGCAATCGATGATGAGGCCGATTTGCTTGCGCTTGGCACCCTCTTCCTTGATGCGGGTCAGTGCTGCCTTGCCGATGAAGTCCGCGTCCATGTCGAGGTTCACAAGGCGGTCAAAGCCCAACTCGTAAGGGTTCGTTTTGTTGTCAGCGTCGGCGTGATAGGACAGCATGCCGCCTTCGATACGGCGGATCGAGGACGTGTGACCCGGCTTGAGGCCGTGATTCTTGCCTGCCGCCATGATCCGCTCCCAAAGCTGGTCGCCTTTTGACCCGTCACGCAGATAGAGCTCATAGCCAAGTTCGCTGGACCAGCCCGTGCGAGACACGATCATAGGGATGCCATCCAGTTCAACTTCGCGCAACCAGTAGTACTTGAGGTCCATGATGCTTTCGCCGAACAGCTCTTGCATGATCAAGCCTGAATTCGGCCCCTGAAGCTGAAGCGGTGACACGTCAGGCTCGCCAATCTGCACGTCCATGCCCGCATGTACGGCCACGCCCTGCGCCCAAAGCAAGATGTCGCTGTCGGCCAGTGAAATCCAGAAATGGTTTTCAGCCAAACGCAGCAGGATCGGATCGTTGAGAATGCAGCCTTCCGCATTTGTGATCAGGATGTATTTGCACTGGCCCACGGCCATCTTTGACAGATCACGGCAAGTTAGCGTCTGCACGAATTTGGCAGCATCTGGTCCTGTGATTTCGACTTGGCGCTCAACAGCGACGTCACACAGGATCGCCTCGTTCACGAGGTTCCAGAAGTTTTGCTCGGGATTACCAAAATCGCGCGGGATATACATATGATTGTAAACAGAAAAACCCTTTGCGCCCCAACGAACAGTTGCGTCGAAATAAGGTGATTTGCGGATCTGTGTGCCAAAGCCAAAGTCGTCTGTTTGTGTCATGTTTTCGTGCCTTTTGCAGGTGGCCTGACAGGCCAGTGAAGTGATGTAACCTGCGGATGATTTAGTTTGAAATCGCTGAGGATTCGGGTCTGATTTTGCGTGCCTACAAGACCGTTCAGACCGTTTTTTGGGTCGCGATCAGCCTGTTCAGTCTTTGCAGGCTATTTCGCTGATTTTGCGATTAACTTCGCCAGATTTGGCTGGCTGGTTTTGACCTGCCGCGTCGCGATGTAGGTCATGTAACGTTCGATCGAAAGCTCTGCCGCCAACATCTCGTCCATAAGCACCTGAAATGCAGCGAGGCTTGGCGTCACCGTTTTCATCACGTAATCCATGCCGCCACCCGTCGCTATGCAATCGGTCACTTCGTCCAACTTTCGGATGTAGCCTTCAAAGCGATCAAATTCTGACTTTCGGTGCGAGCTGAGTGAGACGGTCACCACGACTTGCGTAAAATCAACGATCCGTTCCAATGCCAGTTCGGCGTGAAAACCCCGGATGAACCCCGCCGCTTTCAGCCGATCCAAACGCGCCCAACACGGTGTCGGCGACAGGTTCACAAGCTCGGCGAGACGTGTTTTGCTCAGGTGCCCATGCTGCTGGACCGCGCTCAGGATGCGAATATCTGTGCCATCAAGACCTAGCTTTTTCACGTTTGAGGTTCTTTCATTATACCAAAGTGCGCAAGGCCCGCGCTTTCCAGTGGACGCGCCCATTTACATCATTTCAGGCAAAAACAAGAAATCAGCATTCGCTTTTCCGACCTATTGCCCTTTGATCTCGCCAAAAATGCGATTGGTGTTACGGCCCTGCTGGAACCCTGCCCGCGAAATTTGCTGAGCTATCACAGCCATATCTGCGCTAAAGTGCTGCCAAAACGTTATTTTCTCTCAACGTCTTGATGTCTTCAGACGCCGCCCAGCTTTGAATGTCTTCGCGCCGCAGCGCGGCTGCCATCAAACCAGGGAACTGGTCAGGCGTGCAGGCAAAAACAGGAATGCCCAATGCGGAAACTTTGGCAGCCATATCTTTGTCATAGTAAGGTTGCCCCGTATCGGTCAGCGCCAGAAGGACGATCACATTCACGCCCGAGCCTTTGAGCGCCGTTAGCCGCGCGATCAGAGCGCCTGCGTCGCCCCCTTCCATCAAATCTGTGATCAGGATCAGATGCGATTTTGTTGGCCGCTCGATACGATCCTCGCAATAGGCCACGGCGCGGTTGATATCCGTGCCGCCCCCAAGTTGCACCCCAAACAAGACCTGAACCGGGTCTTCGAGGTCTTCGGTCAGATCAATGATCGCTGTGTCAAAGCACACAAGCTTGGTTCGCACGGACGGAATTGACGCTAACACCGCCGCAAAGATTGACGAATAAACCACCGACGTGGCCATCGAACCAGATTGATCAACGCAAAGCGTGACCTCGTCCAAATCGGTGATCCGCCGTTGTTGGCGCAAGAAACCGATCAATTTTTCTGGCACGATCGTCTGATATTCGGCCTGATAGTGCCGCAAGTTGGCATGAATGGTGCGCGGCCAGTCGATATCACCAAAGCGGGGCCTGTTTGTACGCGCCGAGCGGTTGATCGCGCCGCGGATGGCCTCGGTTGTTTTCTTTTCGAGCCGCTCCATCAGTTCATCTAAGACCTTTTGGATAACGACGCGCGCCGTTTGGATCGTTTTGGCAGGCATCGCACCACGCAAGGCGACCAGATCTGCGACCAAATGCACGTCTGCCTCCAGTGCCTCCAGAAATTCCGGTTCAAGCAGCATCTGCTTGAGACCTAACCTTTCAAAAGCGTCTTTCTGGATCACTTGCACAACGGTGCTGGGGAAATACTCTCGGATATCCCCCAACCAACGTGATACCTTTGGTGCAGATTTCCCCAACCCCGCGCCCCTGCGCCCATCGCCTTCGTATAGGGCATCAAGTGCAGAAGACATCGCCACGTCACGATCCGAAAGAGACTGGGTGTCATCCGTTTCGCCCAGCATCATGCGCCAGCGTCGCTCGTGTTCCTTGGTCATGTTTTGCCCTCGAAAATGCGGGTTAACGCTGCAAGTTGCGCGGACCAGATTGCATCTGCTTCGGGGGCGAAATCCGCCACCACTCTGCTGGTTGTTTTACCCAGCAGATGTTCCAGCAAAACCTTGCGCTCGTTGCGGTCCAACGTGGAAAACACTCTGCGAAATAGCGGCAGGTTTTCGGTGTATTCTTCTTCGTCCAGCGACATGACCCAATCGTCCACGGCAGTTCGCAGGTTTGCATCATGCGCCATTTTAAGCCCAGCGCCCGCAAAGAAACCCCCAAAGAACGCGGCAGACAGGTTGGCTGGCTCTGCGCGTGAAAGCCGAAGTGACATCATCTTTGCGACCTCTTCTGACGTCAGACGGCCTGCCTCATAGGCCAGCCGTGCAGCGAGCCCCCCGATCAACGGGACCGTGTCGTTTGATGTGCCCGTCTCGTGTAGCGCTGAGAGCCAGAGTGACTGCACGTCGCCACCACGTTCCGCAAGTGCGATTGCCCGTTGGGCCGTTGCAATCAGGGTTCGCAGCCGTTCTGCTTCTTCCGAATCCAGTGCACGGCAAGCGCGTGGCAGGCTTAACGCGCTCTGCGTAATGAGACGGTCCAGCAGCGCCTCCATCCGGTCAAGCGCCATATCGCGGGCGGTGCCGTAGCGCAGAATTTCGACAATAGGCTGCAAAGCGGCCAGCATTAACCCGCAGTCGTCGGTCTGTGCCGCCAAGGCATCCAACCGTTCAATTCCAAGAGTAGCGACCTCGGGCAATTGCGCAATGAGCGCTTTGCGCACGTGTTCGGCCATCTCTGCAAGTTTTGTTTCGCTCTGGATATCTTCGCTCAACCGCCCAGCGGCTGCTGCTTCGATGGTTGGCCCATAGACCAGATGTTCCACCAAGCGGACGGCAAATTCCGCATCCCAAGCCAATATCCATTTTTCACGGAACGTGCCCCGACTTCGCCCTGCATCAACTTGTTTGCCCCAAGGGACGTCAAGCGCGATCAACCGGTGCAGCAGCGTCGAGCGGTTCAATCCGCTTTGCGTGCGCAAATCCAATGCCAGTTCCCGCTCCAGTGCCTCGGGCTTCATTCCCAATTTCTTTTGCTGCTTTTGCAGGTCCTCTAAAAGAGGCGCGAGCGGGAGATTGCTGGGGATTTCCCCGACCTGTGCGCCCAGTAGCAACCGGTTTTCGATGATCCGCCATTGTAGCGGCTCGCCCATCATCAAAGTTGAAATGGTGGCATCGCGCATTTCTTCGAACCCCGGCGAGGGGCGATCACGCACGGCCGCTAAGGAGCGGGTCAAACGAACCGTTTCAATCAAAGAGGCCGTTGAAGCGTCAAACCCTTCTGCGCGTAGGGTTTGGGCCATGCCTGCCACCCAAAGCGCGTCTGCCGCCGACCCAGTGCCATTTTCCCAAATGTGATCGTACCATAAGGGGGCTGCGACGCCTGCGCCGTAACCTGTCGCGCGTGCAAGACGGGGCGATGTCCAAGGTGCCCAAGTTGCCTGCACCTTTGTTTTTGGTAGCCCTCGCAATAGCGCATTGTTGTCTGA
>Ga0102890_1000422_pt1 | contig 11979 bp, 10 predicted proteins | sample Colrivmeta1552A3_FD_94876 | JGI IMG/M metagenome (GOLD analysis project Ga0102890, IMG submission 94876) | Estuarine microbial communities from the Columbia River estuary - metaG 1552A-3 | ecosystem: Environmental > Aquatic > Marine > Intertidal zone > Estuary | place: USA: Columbia River...
CATCAACCCGCCGCCCCGGCCCGAAGGATTGCAGATCGGCCGCCAGCGCCTCGACGCCAAGACCGGTGACAAAGGTTGCAAGGTTGAGCGCATGGGTGCCGATATCGCCGATCGCTCCTGCGCCGCCGGTCTTTGCGGGATCGGTGCGCCATCCTGCTTGCTTTTGCCCTTCGGTTTCGATCACCCGCGAAAGCCAATCCTGCGCGTATTCGACCTGCACCACGCGGATCGCCCCAAGCGCGCCTTGCTCTTTCGGGCAGCGGCGGCCATTGCCTCGGCCTCTTCCATGCTCGCACAAAGCGGCTTGTCGCAGATCACATGAATTCCCGCCTCCAGGAAAGCGATAGCCGGAGCGGCATGAAGGTGATTGGGTGTTACGATGGCAACAGCTTCTATTCCATCGGCCCGCTCCGCCTCGGTCCGCGCCATGTCGGAGAAATCGGCATAGGCGCGATCGGCAGTGATCCCGAGATCAGCCGCGCTATCGCGTGCCCGCGTCGGATCTGAGGACAACGCCCCTGCAACAAGATCAAAGCGCCCGTCCAGCCGCGCGGCGATCCGGTGCACCCCGCCGATAAACGCCCCGCGCCCACCGCCCACCATTCCCAGCCTGATCTTGCGCATATTTTGTCCTCCAGTTAGCGCCAATCAAATCAACCCAGAAACTAGGTCGCAATCCCTTCCTTCCGACCTGCCTCTGCTAGATGGTAGAGCCACGCCACAAGAATGCAGAGCGCCGCCATCGTCCACCAAAGCGCGGTTCCGCCGCCGATGTGCAAGAGGCCGCCGCCCACAAGCGGGCCGATGGCGAAGCCGAAACCGGCAAGCGAAGAGGCGCCGAAATAGCTGCCTTTCATGTCCTCCGGCGCCATGCGGTCGATGATCAGATTGATCGTCGGGAACAGGATCACTTCGCCAATCGACAGGACGACAATCGCGAAAAGGATCGTGTATTGTGATGTGATCGGCACCACGGCAAGCATGGCGAAGGCAACTGCCATAAGCCCGATCCCCAGCATCGCCCGATAGAGCGGGGCTATGCGTTGCAGGGCTGCCAAGAGCGGGAATTGAAGGACAAGGACGGTCGCGGCATTGGTCAGCGTCACCTTCGGATAAAAGGTCACCGGATCAATCTCGCCGCCTTGCTGGATATACTGAATTAGCCCGGCCTCGAGCTGGGAATAGGCGATGCCACCTATGCCGAGTGCGAGGACGAAAACCTGAAAGGATTTGTCCTGAGCCAGAACCCTCATCGCCTCGGAAAAGGAAAACACCTTACCCGCCACCCGACCGCGCGGCGGGGTGCGGAAAAAAATGAAAAGAGCCACGAGGAGGTAGACTGTCAGGACGCCTGCGACGATCAGAAAAGTCTCTTGCCGCCCCGTCAGCCCCCAGGCCACCCCGACCACCGGCCCGAACGCAGCCCCGAGGTTGAGCGCATAGTAGCGCATATGCAGCGCGAGATCCTTGGCGTCGCGGTCTTCAAGTTCGTCGGTCAGGAGCGCCCGCCCCGGAGTTTCGATCGCATTGGAAGCGACGCTTTCAACCAGCATGGCGAAAAGGATCACCCAGAGGCTTTCGGTTACGCCCAGCAGAGCCAGCGACAGGATGGCGACCACAAGACCCAAGACAATGACCCGACGGCGCCCGAAACGGTCAGACAGATAGCCGATATAAAGCCCCGTTGTCGCAGCTGCGAGGCCGGAGATGCTCAGAAAGGCACCCACCTGAAAGGTATCTAGCCCATGGTCGCGGTGCAGGATCACGGCTAGATAGGGCCAGACCATGAAGAACACGAACCTGCTGGCCATCGTCGCAAGGATGATCAGCCAGACAACTGGCGTGAACTGGGAAATCGACCGAAACACAATGCGCCCCTTCAAAACAGAGTCCCGGCTATGATCCCAGTTGCCGTTTCGTTCAACCCTCAGGCGCGACGGGTCTGCATAATCTTACCGGATTGGGATTGCATAGACACAGGTTCGGGGGTCTTTTCCTGAAGGTGTGGGGCTCGAGATTAGGAGTGAGTGGGTGCAGGATTCTGGCCGTAATCTGTTGAAGACAGTATTACTGGCAATTGGCCTGATTGGGCTTGGTGCCGGCCTCGTCCTTGGCGTCCTGGGATATGAAACGACCGCCGATCTGGTTTGGACGGTCGGTGTTTTGCCCGTCTTGGCCGCGCTCGTCATCGATATCATCCGATCCCTTCTTGAGGGAGAAGTGGGCCTCGACATCGTCGCCGCCCTGTCGATGTCGGCCGCGCTCACCTTTGGTGAAACGCTCGCAGCCGCTGTCGTGGCTGTCATGTATTCGGGCGGCAATTTCCTCGAAAGCTTTGCAGAGGGCCGCGCTCGGCGCGAGATGCACGATCTTCTGGCGAGAGTGCCGCGCTCGGCCACCCGGCATCGGGACGGAGGGCTCGAAGAGGTTGCCCTCGATGACATCGCCCCCGGCGACCGCTTGCTCATTCGGCAGGGCGATGTTGTGCCCGTTGACGGGATTATCGCCTCGGAGACTGCCTTTGTTGATACATCGGCCCTGACGGGCGAGTCATTGCCGGTCCGGCTCTCCCGCGACGCCGAAGCGCTGAGCGGTTCAACCAACGCAGGCGAAGCGTTTGATCTGACGGCCACGCACCTCGCCGCGGCTAGCACCTATGCCGGGATCATCCGCCTCGTGTCGGAGGCGCAGAAATCGAAAGCGCCAATGGCCCGTATGGCCGACCGCTGGTCGCTCGGGTTTCTGGCTGTCACTGTCGTCTTGGCCAGCGCCGCCTGGTGGTTCACCGGCGATCCGATCCGAGCCGTCGCCGTTCTTGTGGTGGCGACCCCCTGCCCTCTCATTCTGGCCGTGCCGGTGGCTCTGGTCGCGGGCCTTTCGCGGGCCGCGCACTTCGGCGTTTTGGTCAAGGGGGCAAGACCGCTCGAGGCCATGGCGCGGGTCCAGACCTTGATCCTCGACAAGACCGGAACCTTAACCGACGGCCGCCCGCAAATCATCGCCATCGATACCCGCAACGGCTGGAGCGAAAGTGACGTGCTGCGCTATGCCGCCGCCCTGGATCAGGCGTCCAAACATCCCGTTGCCCAAGCGGTCGTCGCCGCGGCGCAGGAGCGCGGCCTAGCCCTGCACATTCCGACCGAGGTGTCCGAACAGCCGGGCGAAGGGGTTTCGGGCCTCGTCGAGGGGAAGCGGATTGTCGTCGGCGGGCAGGATTTCGTTGCGAACCACCACGACGAGGCCGATGGCGACCACCCGGCCCTTCTCTCTGGTTCGGCGCTTGTCGCAGTGGCGATCGAGGGCAAGCTCGCCGGTTACATCGTGATGGCCGATCCCTTGCGTGCCGGCGTGGCTCCGATGTTGGAACGGCTGCGCCGGGGTGGCATCGGCCGCCTTCTGTTGGCCACGGGCGACCGGTCAGAAGTGGCGGCGCGGGTGACCGAGGGGCTGGGATTGGATGGCGTCCGTTCGGAACTCAGCCCTGATCAGAAGGTTCTTCTGGTTCTGACCGAACGCAAGAACGGGCCGGTCATGATGGTGGGCGATGGTGTTAACGACGCCCCGGCGCTCGCGGCCGCCGATGTCGGGGTGGCGATGGGTGCCCGCGGCGCAGCGGCCTCGGCCGAAGCGGCGGATGTTGTGCTTCTGGTGGACGAGATCGACAGACTCGGGCCAGGGATCGAGATAGCAAGAGGCGCACGCCGAATTGCGCTTGAGAGCGTGGTGGCCGGAATTGGCCTGTCGGTTCTGGGGATGCTTGCCGCTGCTTTTGGATATCTCACGCCGGTCGAAGGCGCGATCCTACAGGAAGGGATCGACGTAGCCGTCATTCTGAACGCCCTCAGGGCGCTCAGGATCCAGCCGGATCGGGCGTCTAGAGGATAGCCTCAAACAATGTGGCTCTCGCGGGCAATCATTGCCGCATGGGTGCGGTTCTTTGCGGCCATCTTCGCCGTGAGTGACCGGACGTGCATCTTTACCGTCACTTCCTGCAGTTCGAGGTCACGCGCGATTTCCTTATTGGATTTTCCGGCGCAAATACCGATGAGAACCTCTTTCTCCCGTCCGGACAGACCAAATGGATTCTCGGCCTTGTCTTTGAACAGAAATTCGAATGGCGCGAATTTTTCGCCCGCTATCATAAACTTAACCGCGAACACCATAGACTTTGCGCCCATTGTCTTGGGAACAAACCCCGCAGCGCCAAGCGCAAGGGCCGCCTCTGCAATAGAGCGGGATGCGGCCCCCGACAGGATGGCGACGGGCTTGCCTTGATTAAGTTCAATCATTGATCGCAGGCCGTCGAGCCCGTTCATACCCGGCATTTCGTAATCCAAAAGAACGAGATCGAACGGCCCTGAAGCCTTGACCTTATTCTCGGCCTCGCCGTAGTCGTTTGCTCGTTCCAAGCCGGCGCCAATTTGGCTCTCGAGGAATGAGGAAATCATCTCGCGCACAAGAGCATGATCATCCGCAACCAGTATTTTCATAACCAGACCCTACCGAGTACACACATTCTAACCCTGCCGCAGCACCAGTTTGTCCTGCCGCCAAAGTATACAAGATACGTTCAAAGGGCGGCATTGGATCTATCGAGGTAGGTTTTGGCGATTTTCAGAAAGAGTTCGATGGCGACCAATACCAAAGTATATATCCCACCTCAAATGATAGCTCCGACCGATAAAACAGATATGACTGCACCAATGGGGCATCGCTTCGCCCAAGGTAGAGGGACTGAGGTCAAATGATCAGAGCACTATTCTCGTCTTGTCTTGCCATCTTGGTGGCCTCGGTTCCCGCGGCGGCGTTCGAGATGCGCGCACCAACCGAAGAGGTGGTGCTGGTAGTCAGCGGAGAGATTGCGGTCACCAATCAAGGCGATACGGCGGCCTTCGATCGTTCCATGCTCGAAGACCTAGGCGGCGACATCATCGTGACATCCACGATCTGGACCGACGGGGTTTCCGAATTCGAAGGGGTAAAACTGTCCACGCTCGCCAAACTTTTCGGCATCGAAAGCGGTGTTTTCGTCGGCTACGCCATCAACGACTATAGCGTTGAGATCCCGGTCTCGGATGCCTACGACCATCAGCCCATCATCGCCTACAAACGCAACGGCGAGTTCATGTCAGTTCGGGACAAGGGGCCCCTATGGATCATCTATCCATACGACCTCGACCCAGCAACCAATACAGAGCTGATCTACTCGCGCAGCATCTGGCAACTTGATCGTTTGGTTGTCGAAAGATGAAAAGAAGCTGGCGCGTTCAGCTCTTCAACTCCGATGTCAAAAGTGGACGCGTTAGCAAGCTGCTCGCGAGCCTTACCATCGTTTTCATCCTGTTCGGCTCCTATTCCGGTTGGCGGGTTTGGAACGAAATTGGCCAGATGACCGAGGCAAGAAATGACGTCATCCCTTGGAATCTGTCTCAGCTCGAGGTCGAGTATCTATTATTTGCCGGCAGCGTGCATCACTTCTCGGAAGTCATTCGGCAAAACGACAGCGAAAGAATTCAGAAGTCCCAAGCGGAAACCAGGACCCGCTTCGATGTATTCTACAGCCGCGTCGCGACGCTCTCGGAAAGCGACCTCTACAGATCGGTTCGCAGTGCACCCGAAAGCGCGGATCATTTTCTGGCGCTACAAGCCTTTGCGATCGAAGCCGCCAGTACCATCGACAATCTTGAAAACGAAGATGCAGAGGCCGTCAGGCAGCTGGAAGCAAAGACAACCGATATCCAGAATTCCGTGCGAAAAATCAGTCTGGTTGGAGTTAATTTGCACTCTGCACAGTCGGAAAAATATCGGCAAGGGGTCTTTGCGACGCTGATCCAGTATCTGTTTGCGATGTCAGGATTGTTTCTGGCGCTGACCCTCATTGCGTCGCTCCTCTGGACGACTGCCAAAGCCTTGCGCCTGCAGACAGCGGCGTCGCTGGCAAACGCCGCGCGATTGAAGGGCGTTTTCGATGCCTCCCCGTATCCAATTCTCGTTTTGGGCGATGGGGAACGGATCCTTGACGTCAGCAGGGCGGCCGAGTCTGCCTTCGGCTACTCCTCGAAAGAGTTCGCAGATCTTAAGGCCCAGGATCTATTCTTGACTGAGCCTTCGGTGCGCACCTCAAATTTTCCGCCCAGTCTGCCGGAAGGCGAAACGTCTATCGGAACGGAAACGGTTCAACAAAGTCTTCTTGCTAGACGCCAAGACGGCACAACATTCCATTCTATCAGCTTGCGTTCTCATGCGATCGAGCGCGAACGAAGCGTCGAGATCATGGTTGTGAGGGATATTTCTCAGACACTGAAATATGAAAAGCAGCTCTTGGAATCTCGCGATCAGGCACGCGCTGGGGAAAAGGCGAAGGAAAGACTTCTCGCCGTAATAAGCCACGAGATGCGAACCCCTCTCCACGCAATTCTGGGCGCGATCGAATTGCTGGGACGAACGCACCTGACCTCTCGGCAGAAGGAGCTCTCCGACATTTCTGAGCAGTCGGCCCAAAACCTTCTCACCCAGGTTAACAATCTTCTTCGTATTGCGAGAGATACGTCAAATGGACTGATTGCAGACATAAGAAATTTTCACCTTGGATTGCTCGTTAACACTATTTCGGAATCAAACAAGATTCTGGCCGCGCAAAACAACAACTCTATTGAGGCCCATATCCCTTCAGAGGCCGACGAATTTGTCAGAGGAGACCCCGAGGCGCTGCGTCAGATCTTGGTCAATCTAATGAGTAACGCAATCAAGTTTACCAAAGACGGACAGATTTCGTTGTCGGTTCAGAAAGATGGTGCGCGAGGCGCGTACCTTTTTGAAGTGCGCGATACCGGCGTAGGTATCGCCCCTGAACTTCGAGAGGAGATATTCAACGACTTTTATACCGTTGAGACAAACGGCCAGTTGATGCCAGCCGGTACGGGGCTTGGTCTTGGAATAGTACGGCGTCTCGTCGAAGCAATGCAGGGGACCATCACCTTCGAGAGCGAGCCCGGAAAGGGGAGCTGTTTCACAGTCTCGGTTCCACTGGACAACGTCGTCGAGGTTCCAAAAAATATCGATGAGGCGCCGGTTGATCTACAGGCCAGCGCCAACCGGATCCAAGATGGCAATATCAAGAACATTCTCGTCGCGGAAGACGATGCTTTCAGTCGACGATTGCTTACGGAAGGGCTGCAAAGCCTCGGCTTTGACGTTGAGTCAGCGACAAACGGAAATGAAGCCGTACGATTGGCCGCGACCCGACAATTTGACTGTATTATCCTCGACATCAATATGCCTGAGCTTGATGGCACTATGGCGGCAGCGGCGATCAGGTCGCAAGCTGGGGCATGTTTAAACACACCCATCATTGCCCTGACAGCTCATGTCTTTCCCGAGGAAATGAAGGAAATTTCCCGTGCCGGCTTCACCAAGATTCTAAACAAACCGCTCTCTATGATAGAGCTATTGTCTGAATTGGATGAACTGGCCTCGCAGTCAAAGGTTCGGTCGACACCCGACTCCGCAAAACTGATTGATGGAGCCAAGTTCCGAGAGATTATTGAAATCTATGGCGAAGAGAAAACCTCGGAGCTTTTGAATGAATACCAAAAGGACTGCATTGAAAAACTAGGTTCACTTACCGCGTCCACTGTCGATTTCGAAGGGGTGGGGCAATATTTAAGGGAGCTTCATACCCTAAGGGGCTCTTCGGCGCTCTTTGGAGCTCGGCATTGCGTCGAGACGATACTGGAGTTGGAGACTTTGGCGCGCGCTGGTCACTATTCAACGTCTCTTGATGGCCTTTCAAGTCTCCGAGCAATATTCGAAGAGACCTTCCGCGCTTTTCAAACAATACTTAACCACGCCGCCACGGCTGATGCTGACGCCTGACAATTGATTTCTGTCTCGGCCCGCATTGGCGGGTTTGATTCGACATATGGCAGCCCTATGTCGGCACCTTGCACGATCTGTGGCCCGCTATCATATTATTGCCACACGAAAATCCGCGTCTCGTCATGCTTTGATATACTTTTGTATCGGCCACACTAACCGTTCGAAATTCGGTTCTATCCGATGACTGCCGCAATTCAAAATCTATCGAAATGCAAGACGCCAGTGATCCAATGACCTCGTTCGCTGCACTTTTCGACAGGATAAAGAATGTTTGGATATCCCTGGTTTTCGGAATCTGGCAATCGCCAACCGAGTTTGATTGAAAGGGTCAATCGACCAAACCATTTCGATCGTCCCGAGGCGTATGCCCTAGGGCAATCCGTCGAATTCGGGGCTTTCGAGAATATTACTCGGAGCCCCTCACACTACGCCAATGATAGGGCCCGACCGGAAATTGCGACTTCCGGCACCGGCATGCTGTCGGGAACCTGCCTCGACACCCCAGAAGGACCGACACCTATTGAGGACCTTCGTGTCGGAGATCAGGTTTGGACCTTTGACGATGGGTTACAACAGATACGTTCAATAAGTCGATCCTGGGTTCGGCCCAATGCGGCTTTGGGAGAGGTGAGCCGCAAATTTGTATGGATCGACAATGGCGCGGTGGGAAATTCATTGCCGCTTCTGCTTCTTCCCGGCCAACCTATCATGATCGAAAGCGACTTGGCCGAAAGCGTTTTGGGCGATCCCTTTGCGGTTGTTGCGGCCGACACTTTGGTCGGCATGGATTTCTCTGAATATGTCGCCGTTTCCGATCCGGTCGAGATCTACAATGTGACGTTCGATCGCTCTCAGCTTGTTTACTGTGCCGAGGGTGCCCTTGTCTGGTTCGGCGGAGATGAGAGCCCCCGGGAAGGCGGCGACCAAGAAAACCGCTATGAAGTATTTGAAGGTCGGTTTGGTCAATTGCTCACGAGGGTCGGACTGTCTCTGCCTAGAACCGACGGTCGCCTGTTGCGAGATTTCTACGCGGCAGAGGCGGGCGCTGTCTCGGTGGACTTTGTAATCCTTACAGCCGCGGCCGCGGGCTTGGGCTCTGTGATGCTATCAATCATCGGTACAGGCGGCGTCGACCTGGCCAAGAGGATTGGCGAATTTCTGGCAAACATGCCGTTGACCCCATACTAGGGGCTGAAATTGCCAACCCGCAGGCCATTTGCGCCACCAATAAGATGCAAGCCTGGGCGTTTAATGGAAGACCCGGCCCCAAGGCGCGCGGGCAATCCAATAGCAAGGACACGCAACTGATTTTCTGCGGAATTCAGATTTATACTTTTGTATATCTTATCATGACCTATTGGCGCCCTGATGTATCCGCTGCAACCGAAATATCTCTAAAGGGTATTTCTACGCAAAAGAGATCGCAATCCTCGCAAAATTGGCTTCGGATTAACAAAAAGACACGAGGCTCGAGGTTGGTTTCATGGCAGTTGTTTCGTTTTCGGCTTTTGGCGATGGAGCCTTCCGGCGCATTTCACCAAGCCGGCGCCATTTGAATAACCAGCCCCACGCGACCTACGAAATCAACCACCTTTCTTTTGGATCGGGGTGCCTCCCTATCGGTAGGGCCGCGTCTGGTTCAATGGGGCTTCCTCCTTCGACTTGTGTAAAAACTGACCGAGGCTGGACAGCTGTTGAGAAAATTGAAACAGGAAGCTACGTCGAAACCTTCGACGATGGTTGGCAGCCTGTCCAAACGATAATTCGGCGGAAGATCGAGGCTATATTTTCAGGCGAAGCATACCGAACCAAGCTCGTTCGGATCGGCTCAAATATCGTCGGAAACACCGCTGACCTTTACCTTCCGGCAGCGCAGCCTGTCCTACTTGAAAGCGACGTTGCCGAAGATCTATTTGGGGATCCCTTTCCAATAGTCAAAGCTCAATCGTTGGTCGAAGCCGACATGGCCGAAGAGGTTTTGCTTTGCGGCAATGCCGAACTCTTCGAGCTCCATTTCGCCCGGTCTCAACTGGTCTATTGCTCCGGCGGCGCGGTGCTGTTGACGCATTCGCAACGCGAGCAAATCGATGATTTTGCCGCAATGGGGGTATCTCCTGACAGATACCACGTCCTTGACGAAATGACCGCGGTCGCCGTTCTGCGCGCGGATGTTCGTTCATCAAATCTTCATGCTCATGGCTAGATACAGATGGCAAAACTCATGCCTATAGGATCCGTGATGGCGCGTGCGCGGAGATACTTGGTTCACTGGCTATTTGCGTCACTTGTCTTTCTTGCCTTCGCCAATCCCGGCCTTGCCATGGAACGCAAGAGCCCGCTGAAGATCCTGGCAATTGGGGATTCCCTGATGGCTTGGAATGGGATCGTACGGGGTTCAATTCCCGACGTCATAGAATTGGCCTCAGGAGGGGAATTATTGGACCGGTCGCAGATCGCAAGTTTTGTTCTTACCGGCGTATTGGAAAGACAGTACGTCGAAGGAGATTGGGACTGGGTCGTTGTCACCGGCGGCGGCAATGATCTGTGGCTGGGTTGCGGGTGCCAGCGATGCGACGCCACACTGGACAAGATGATATCTCAGGATGGCTCCTCCGGCCGCATTCCTTCCTTGCTCTCAAGAATTCTTCGAGACGACGCTCGCATCCTTTATGTCGGCTATCTCCGCAGCCCTGGCATCGACTCTCTGATCGATCATTGCGCCACTTACGGCACGGAGTTCGAGCGCAGAATAGATGCTTTGGCGGCATCGCAAGAGCGCATCACATTCCTTTCTCTGGCTGACCTCGTGCCGTATGGCGACCGGACCTATCACGCCCTGGACATGATACATCCATCCCGCAAAGCCAGTTTTGACATAGGCTATAGCGCGACCCAAATCATCCTCGGAAAACAGTAAGCCCGGCGTGACAAAAAAACCCCCTTCCGCGCTTTCGCGAAAGGGGGGAATCCGATGGCTTTCGCCGCCGGATAGATGTCGTTGAGGTAGAGCGATCTTGGAATGCGTCGGGAGGGCCTGCAACCAATCAAGAGGCCAGGATCTGCCTCAAAAGTATGGGGCCCTTACACTCATTTGCTCCAGGAAGCCGGCCAGCAAACCTGCGGAAGAGATCCATGGGTTGTTGCGCGGGAAGTATGCGAGCAATTGTTGACCTTTGCCAAATCCCCGCTCATTCTGATCCGACCAAAAACACGCCGCCATGTGAAGCGGCGCAAGTTCAAAGGGAGATCATAATGTTCAAACACGTTGCCGGGGCAATTGTTGCCGCAACGCTTGCCATGCCGGCGTTTGCCGCCGATTTGGGTGGCCAGATCGTCAACATCGGCTCTGACACCACCTATCCGCCGCACGAGTTCATCGAAGACGGCGTGGTCAAGGGCTTTGACGTCGATGTCGTTGCAGCGATCTGCGAGCGCATCAACTGTCAGCCCAACTGGATCACCACCGCATGGGATGGCATCTTCGGCGCCTTGGCCGATGGCCAGTTCGACATGGTCGTTTCGGGCGTGACCATCACTGAAGAGCGCGACAAAATCGTCGACTTCTCAGATCCCTACATCATCGTCCAGCAGGGCGTTCTGATGCGGGTCGAGGATGCAGGCAAGACCATCGACGACTTCAAGTCGGGCGCCATGCGCCTTGCCTCACAGAACGGCACCACCAATGCCGCCTTGGGTGAAGAGCTTGTCGGCCGCGACAACCTCGCCCTCTTCGACGCCTTCAACAACGCGGTCGTCGCGCTGCAGAACGGCGATGTCGACGGCGTGATCATCGACTCGACCTCGGCTGCTGCTTACGAGCAGGAGTTTGCGGGCGAGCTGACCGTGGCCATCACAGGCCTTTCATCGGACCCGCTGGGCCTTGTGTTCCAGGAAGGTTCCGAGCTGCAGGATGCCTTCAACGAAGGTCTGCAGGCGATCAAGGATGACGGCACTCTGAACGAGCTGATCATCAAGTGGTGGCCGAAGTAATATTCGGCGTTCCGCCCCGGTCCGGCCAGCCGGGCCGGGGCTTTTTCTTTCCCTGAAAGGCCCTGTCGAATGACTGCCCTTTTCGGCTGGATGCGCGGCATCCGTGCGTCC
>Ga0102890_1000460_pt1 | contig 11423 bp, 9 predicted proteins | sample Colrivmeta1552A3_FD_94876 | JGI IMG/M metagenome (GOLD analysis project Ga0102890, IMG submission 94876) | Estuarine microbial communities from the Columbia River estuary - metaG 1552A-3 | ecosystem: Environmental > Aquatic > Marine > Intertidal zone > Estuary | place: USA: Columbia River Estuary...
AACCCCGCTGTGATTGAGGCTTATCTCGGCACAGCCGACGACGTCACCAGCCTGCGTCGTCCCAACCCCTTGGGTGCCGCATGAAGGCGATGCTCACACTCACAAACGTCGAGAGTACCTATGGACCTGTGCGCGCGCTACGGGGTGTCACGCTGGCCGTTCCCGAGGGACAAAGCGTGGCGGTGCTTGGGTCGAGTGGCGCGGGTAAAACGACCATCCTTAAAACCATCTCAGGGATTCTTGACCCGCGCAAAGGGCATATCCACTTTGAGGGGCAAGAGATCACCGCCAAAGATGCCTCTTGGATTGTTCGGCAAGGACTGTGTCACGTCCCTGAGGGCCGTGAAGTTTTCCCACTGCTTTCGGTGCAAAACAACCTCTTGATGGGCGCTTATACACGCACCGATCGCGACGGCGTTGCGCGCGATATCGAGATGGTTTACGACTATTTCCCAATCCTGCGCGAGCGCGCCAAGCAGGATGCGGGCTTGCTGTCCGGTGGCCAACAACAAATGTTGGCGATCTCGCGCGCCCTCATGGCGAACCCCAAGCTCATCCTTCTCGATGAGCCGAGCCTTGGTCTTAGCCCCAAGCTGACCAAAGAAATTTTTGAAATCATCGTGCGCATTAACCGAGAGCGCGGGACGGCCATGCTACTGGTTGAACAAAACGCCAACATGGCACTGAACGCCGCCGATTACGGCTATGTTTTGGAAAACGGTCGCATCGTCGCTGAGGACAGTGCTGCGGCCCTGCGCGAGCAGGAAAATATCAAGGAGTTCTATTTGGGCATGCATGGTGACCAAGCAGCCGATCAACGGCGCTGGAAAAAGAAAAAGACCTGGCGCTGATCCGTTATGAAAAACCTCTGGAATATTGGCGACCTGACAGGCAACCCGGAAATCGTGGTTGAGGGCGAGACCCTGCCGCAAATTTTTTGGAATGCGGTTGATCTGCGTGCCGATCAGGTATGGCTGCGGCAGAAAGAGCTCGGCATCTGGCGAACGTGGACATGGCGCCAAGTCGCTGATGATGTATCCGCGATTGGTCATGGTCTTTTGGCGCTGGGTTTGGAGCCAAAAGCGTGCGTATCCATCCTCTCAAATACCAACGCCAATTGGGTATTGAGTGATCTGGCAATTCTCTGCTGTGGTGGCGTTTGCAGTGGCATTTATCCCACCGATGCCTCAGCGCAGGTGGCTTACTTGTGTGCCGACTCCAACACCCGCGTGCTGTTTGTAGAGGACGATGAGCAGTTAGATAAAGCCTTCGAGGCCAGAGCCAGCCTACCCCACCTGCAGCACATTGTTGTGTTCGACATGAAGGGACTGCGGCACCTCGATGACCCGCAGGTCATCAGTCTCGATGCGCTCAAGTCAATCGGTCGCGAACACCAAAAGAAGCATCCCGGCTTGCTACAAGCACGCTCGCAGGCCGTCACCCCGGACGACCTGGCCATTCTTGTTTACACCTCCGGTACGACGGGTAAGCCCAAGGGCGCCATGCACGTCCATGCCGGCTTGGTGTTCACAGTCAGGGGCTACAACACGATATTGGCGTCAACAGATACCGATGAAAAGATGTGCTTTCTGCCGTTATGCCACATCGTCGAGCGCATGAGTGGCGCCTACAACTCGCTCTACACCGGCTCTCGCTTAAACTTCGTTGAAAATCCCGACACCGTTCCGGAAAACGTGCGTGAAATCGCACCCACCCAGCTCGCCGCGGTGCCGCGGGTTTGGGAAAAGTTTTACTCCGCTGTCACCATCGCGATCAAAGAGTCCACCTTGATCCAACAGCTGGCCTATCGCTGGGCGATTTCTGTGGGTCGCGCTGTCACGGATCACGTCTTGGCTGGCGAGTCGGTGGTGTGGCACTTGAAACTGCGCTTCATCCTCGCGCGCCTGTTGGTACTGGATAACATCAGAACCCTGATCGGTATCAATCGCTGCCGTTTCATCGCCAGCGGTGCAGCCCCCATCTCGCCTGAACTGATTCGGTGGTACATGGCGCTGGGCATCCCCATGTTTGAAGCTTGGGGAATGACCGAGACCTGCGGCCTATCGACGGCGAACTCAAGCGAGGGCTTCAAACCGGGAACAATTGGTCGGCCTGCCGGGTACAACGAGGTCCGCATTGATCCTGACACGCAAGAGATTTTGGTGCGCGGCAAAAATGTCTTTCGTGGGTACCTGAACCAGCCTGAAAAAACAGCTGAAACCATTGACCCCGAAGGCTGGCTCCACACAGGTGACATTGGGAGCGTGGACGGTGACGGTTTTTTTCGCATCACCGATCGGATGAAGGACATCATCATCACGGCTGGCGGCAAAAACGTCACGCCAAGCGAATGGGAGAACGAGCTCAAGTTCTCACCTTACGTCACAGATGCCGTGGTGATCGGCGACAAGCGCCGCTACTTGGTTTGTCTCATCATGATCGACCTTGAAACCGTCGAGAAATTCGCCCAAGACAACGACATCCCGTTCAGTAATTACGCTAGCTTGACAAGAGCCGAGGAAGTCAGAAAACTGATCCAGATGGAAGTCGATCACGTGAATGACAAGTTTGCACGTGTTGAACAAATCAAAAAGTTCTTCCTCATCGACGTCCAACTGACGGCTGAGGACGAGGAGCTGACGCCAACCATGAAGCTCAAGCGAAAGTTGGTCGAGCGCAAGTACGCAGCGCAGATTGACGCCATGTATGAAGACCAGTGAAACCCGCGATTACCCACCCAAAAGGAGACAATGCCAATGAAAACAAAAGCAACCCTCGTCGCACTCGGCTTGATTGCCAGTGCATCCTTTGCTTATGCCGCGCAAGGCGTCACAGCGGACAAGATCACCGTCGGCTCTTTGCAGGATTTATCAGGACCCATCGCCGGTTTTGGTAAGCAAATCCGCTTTGGCATGACCCTGCGCATGCAGGAAATCAACGAGCAAGGAGGCATCAATGGACGGATGCTCGACATCAAATTTGAAGATACCCAATACGACCCGAAGAAAGCCGTTTTGGGCGCGCAAAAGCTGGTGAATCAGGAAAAGATTTTTGCCATGCTCGGAACGCTGGGAACCGCGCCCAACATGGCGGCGATGCCCATACAGTTTGCCAAGCAGGTGCCGAACTTCTTCCCCGTGACGGCAGCCCGTCAGATGTATGAGCCTTTCCACAAACTGAAGTTCTCTTACGCGGTGCCCTACTACGACCAGATGCGTATCTTTGCCGGTAAGTTAGCGAAGGAAAAAGGCGCGAACAAAGTCTGCGCCATGTACCAAGACGATGACTTCGGCACCGAAGTGTTGGAAGGTGCAAAAGACGGCTTGGCCGACCACGGTATGTCGATCGCGGTGACCACCAGTTTCAAGCGAGGCGCGACCGATTTCTCATCGCAAATGCAAAAATTAGCCTCAGAAAAGTGTGACATGGTCGTGATGGGCACCATCATCCGCGAGACCATTGGGGGCATCGCAACCGCACGCCGTATGGGTTTCAACCCGATTTTCTTGGGCTCTTCCACCGCGTATACCGACCTGATCCACAAGCTGGGCAAGGGCGCGATGGATGGCCTCTACGCAACGATGACGGCCGCCAACCCCTACCTTGATGCAGCGGATAAAAACGTCAGTCGTTGGGCCGTTAAATACAAAACAGCGTTTAACGAAGATCCCACCGTGTTCTCTGTTTACGGCTACAACTTGGTCGATATTTTTGCTGAAGCAGCCACCCAGGCGGGAAAGAACCTGACGTCTGATACGTTTGTGAAGGCCATGGAAACCATGAAGATCCCCAACGATATCTTCGGCAGCCCCGCTCAAAGCTTCGGACCCAATAAACGCTTGGGCAGTAACGAGACACGCCTGTCTCAGCTGCAAAGTGAACGTTGGGTTGTCGTGAGCCCTTACAGTTCTCTAAAGAAATAAGGCGAATCTAATAAAAAAAGCCCCGGGGAACCGGGGCTTTTTTTTGACCGTCTTGATTAGGCCTTCTTGTTGTAGGCCGAGCACCAGCCTTTTGAAGACACTTGCTTTCCTGGGAAGATGCCACAGCCCCCAGCAGCGGCACCGGCCGCGCCTTGGTACAGCACGCAGTTACTGCAAGCCTGTGTCGCGGCGTGCTTCGGGAATTTCGCTTGATTCACCTTCTTGGTATCCGCCACGTAGCCCAGCGCCGCAGCCTGCGGGTCGGTCTCGCTCACCATCGCTTGTGCCTGCGCATCGACCGCCATCAAGACAGCCGCGGATGCCACCGCGTTTTGAATCATAAAGACGCGTCGTGTCGTTTTGCTTTGAGCGCTCATACAGTCTCCAGAGATAAAAGGTAAGAAATTGAAGGATCGTCATTTCGACGACAACCAGTGTACTCAGAAACCGGACAGCGCCTCGGGTCTTTCACCCAAAAAATTCGCAATCGCACCGAACGACCCAATGACTTGAACGAGCGTTGATGTCAATTTTAATTGACATAGTAGTGTGTATCGTTATAGTGACTATTAAGCACATCCTTTAACGCCTGCTTTTTTGTCACCCTGGGGGTCATATGAGTTTGTTCATTCGCGCAGAAGCTGCTTTAGAGGCACACTTTAAAAAGGCGGCAGGGGTTGGTACCCCGCCACGCCTCGAGGACGCCATGCGTCATGCTGTTTTCAACGGCGGCGCCCGGATCCGTCCCCAGCTCTGTTTGGCGGTCGCCACAGCCTGCGGCGACGACACGCCCGCACTCACCGACGCAGCGGCAGTTGCCTTGGAATTAATGCACTGCGCATCGCTGGTCCACGATGACATGCCCGCCTTCGACAACGCCGATGTGCGGCGCGGCAAACCCACTGTGCACAAGGCATTCAGCGAGCCGCTCGCACTCCTGACGGGTGACGGCTTAATCGTGATGGCTTACCAGGTATTGCTGCAAGCCGGTGCTGCGCAACCTGAGCGTCTTGTTGAACTCATGCGCAACCTGACCGACGGTGTTGGCATCCCCAACGGCATCGTTGCCGGCCAAGCCTGGGAGTGTGAAACAACGGCGGATCTGGCCAAATATCAGCGTTCAAAGACAGGGGCCCTGTTCGTATCCGCAACCTGTGCGGGCGCGATTGCGAGTGGTCAATCCCCGAAACCTTGGACCGATTTAGGTGCCTTTCTGGGCGAGGCTTACCAGGTTGCAGATGACATCCGTGATGTGCTGGGCGATGTTGCCAGCTTGGGTAAACCGGTCGGCCAAGACTCGGCCCACGACCGCCCCAGCTCGGCGCAAGCAATGGGACTTGACGGTGCCATTCGCCACTTTGATGCACTGATCGCCCGAGCAGGCCAGTCTATCCCCGACTGCGCCTGCAGAGACATGCTGAAGCAGCTGGTGCTCAGCGAATCCGAGCGCTTGGTGCCCAAGTCAATGTGTCAAAACTACCGACAGCGTGAGGCAAAGGTCACCCAATGAACAAGCCAATGGACCTTCCTAACTTACCCGCCACAGTGCACGATGTCGCGCCGTGGCGCGACCGTTTCCTGCAATGGCTTGAGCGCATTTATGCCAGCCCCACCATCTATAAGTGGTCCCTACTGACGCCCTTTACGAGCTGGATCACCAAGCGCCGAACGCAACAAATTTTCGATCTCATGGCCGGATTTGTTTACAGCCAGGTCCTGCTTGGCTGCGTCCGACTCGACCTGTTCAGGATGCTGCAAAACGCGCCGGCAGACATCAAACAAATCGCCCAACGGGTTGGTTTACCTGAACCTGCCTTGCAACGTTTGCTGCTTTCAGCCGTGGCGCTTAAGCTGCTGGAATGCCGCCGAAACGGACGATTTGGGCTGGGCCCTCTGGGCGTCCCCATGGCACTCCACACCGGCATCGCGGCCATGGTTGAGCATAACGATCTGCTCTACAGAGACATGCAAAACCCGATCGGCTTCTTGAATCACGCATGGAAAGGCAGCATGGCGGACTACTGGCCCTATGCGCACGACGCACAAGCCGCCACCCACGCTGACCCGGAAAAATTCAGTCATTACTCCGACCTCATGGCGGCATCGCAGGGCTTTGTGGTTCAAGAAATTCTTGACACCTATCCATTTGCCAACCACCGGTGCGTTTTGGACGTGGGCGCCGGCAAGGGACGCTTTGCAAGCGAACTCGCCGCGCACGCCCCTCACCTTCAAATCAAGCTGTTTGATCTGCCACCGGTCTTGGCACTGGCCAGCGAAAACATTCGCTCCAAGGGGCTGACCGCCCGCATGGCCCTGCATCCCGGTAGTTTTCTTCACGACCCGCTGCCAACGGGGGCCGACATGGTGACGCTGGTTCGGGTCGCCCACGACCACCCAGATGACGTGGTCCGGCAACTGTTGGCAAAAATACACGCCGCCCTCCCCAGCGATGGGGTCCTTCTTTTGGCGGAACCGATGGCTCAAACGGCAGCAGATGGGCAAACAAGCGAGGCACAAACCGATGCCTATTTCCACTTTTATCTACTGGCAATGGGCGCTGGTCGTCTGCGAACACCCCAAGAACTGATGCGCTTGATGACAGAGGCAGGGTTCAGTGATGTCACCCGTCTGGCCAATCGGTTGCCCATCCATGCACAGTTGTTGGTTGGGCGCAAAACCTAGTAGTTACCCTATAAATCGATCTTTTATGTAAATCTTATTTGACACATCACACTGTAAACATAAAAATACATCACATGCGATCCTCCGCCATTACCTTCAACAGCCCCCAGCAAGTGTCCCTGCACTCGCTGGCCCTTCCGACGCTGCAGTTCGGGGACGTGGCCGTTGTTGTCCAGTACAGCGGCATCAATACCGCAACGGAGCGCCTCCTCTGGGATGGTGCGTTACCCCGCTTAAATGGTGGGTCTTACCCGGTTGTACCTGGGTATGAGAGCGTGGGACGGGTCGCTAAAACACACAGCGGCAGTGTGCTCAAAGAGGGGCAACTCGTTTTCATCCCTCGCGCGGATTGCTTCGAAGGTGTCAACAGCTTGTACGGCGCGACCGCGTCGCACCTGGTGGTTTCTGAGCGCGTCGCGATGCCGATGACGGAAGATATCGGCGCCGATGGCGTCTTGATGGCATTGGCTGCAACCGCATACCACGCCGTCTCAGGCGGCGGCCAACACGCCCCATTCACCCCACCCGACTTGATCATCGGTCACAACGTGATGGGCCGCTTACTGGCCCGGCTCACGATTGCTGCAGGCTTCAATGCGCCGACCGTCTGGGAGACGAACGCCGCACTGCAAAAGGGCGCGGATGCCTATACCGTCATCCATCCAAGCGATGATGACCGCAACGATTACACAGCCATCTATGACGTCACGGGCGACACCGGCGCGCTCGATGACTGGTTACAAAAGCTGCATCCCGCTGGCGAACTTGTTTTGGCCGGCATCTACCGAGAGCCGCTGTCCTTCACGCATGGCTACGCCTGTGCGCGCGAGGCCCGTATTCGCACCACGAATGAGTGGACACGCGCCGACCTGTTGGCTGTGAACCAATTGGTCAGTACGGGTCAACTGTCACTCCACGGATTGATCACACACGTTCAATCCGCTCGCTCTGCCACCGACGCTTATCAAACAGCGTTTGGTGATGTTTCTTGTCTCAAGATGGTTCTGGACTGGAGCGCCTAAGCATGACCTCATCGATCCCTAGCAATGAAAAGACGATTCAATTCGTCGATCGCCTTCGCACCGAGGCCGCAACGCCCGATGCCCCTATTCACACCGACGCCCCAACCAAAGAGACCCAAATTATTGCGATCTACGGCAAGGGCGGTATCGGAAAAAGTTTCACACTCGCCAACCTGAGCTACATGATGGCGCAGCAAGGCAAAAAGGTCTTGCTCATCGGCTGCGATCCGAAGAGCGACACCACCAGTTTGCTGTTTGGAGGCCGTGCCTGCCCCACGATCATCGAAACGTCATCGAAGAAGAAATTGGCCGGTGAGGCGGTATCGATTGGTGATGTGTGTTTCAAACGCGATGGCGTTTACGCCATGGAGCTGGGCGGCCCTGAAGTCGGACGCGGCTGCGGTGGCCGCGGCATCATCCACGGCTTCGAATTGCTCGAAAAATTAGGGTTCCACGAATGGGGCTTTGACTACGTCTTGCTGGACTTCCTGGGCGACGTGGTGTGCGGCGGATTTGGTTTGCCAATTGCCCGCGACATGTGCCAAAAAGTGATTGTGGTTGCCAGTAACGACCTGCAATCACTGTATGTTGCCAATAACGTCTGCTCTGCCGTTGAATACTTCCGCAAGCTTGGCGGCAACGTCGGTGTGGCCGGCATGGTGATCAACCGCGATGACGGCACCGGTGAGGCCGCTAACTTTGCCACGCAAGTGGGCATCCCTGTGTTGTCCACGATCCCTGCAAACGAGGATATCCGCCGCAAGAGCGCCAGCTACGAAATCATTGGTCGCCCCGATTCTGTTTGGGGTCCCATGTTTGCCGAACTGGCCGAAAACGTCGCGACATCAGAACCCATGCGTCCCAAGCCCATGACCCAGGACGCGCTATTGGGTCTCTTCGCCGCCGCTGCGGTTGGCCGTGACGTGGTACTCGAGCCAGCCACGCAATTCGATATGTGCGGTAAGACTGACACAAGCAAACCAACGCTTGAAGTCGTCTACGACGAGGTCTAGCATCATGGCCAAAACCATTCCAATCATCCCATCGTCCGAGGCCGCTGGCCCGGCAGTGCAGACGGCAATCGAGGGAGACGGCATGGGTTGCCACGCGGGTGGCGAGAAGATGCTGGCAGCGGCAAAGTCAGCGGGTAAATCAGCCGTTCTCGAGCAATATGCCAAGGACTACCCGACCGACCCCAATGCCGGTCCACATGACCAACCACAAAGCATGTGCCCCGCATTCGGATCCCTGCGTGTGGGCCTGAGGATGCGGCGAACCGCGACCATTTTGTCAGGCTCTGCCTGTTGCGTTTACGGTCTGACGTTCACATCGCACTTCTACGGCGCGAAGCGCAGTGTTGGCTACGTGCCATTCAATTCAGAGTCACTCGTGACCGGCAAGCTCTTTGAGGACATTCGAGAGGCCGTTTACGCCGAGGCCAACCCAGACAACTACGACGCCATCGTCATCATCAACTTATGCGTTCCCACCGCCAGCGGTGTGCCGCTGCAACTGTTACCCAAAGAGATCAATGGCGTTCGTGTGATCGGCATTGATGTTCCGGGCTTCGGTGTCCCAACGCACGCCGAAGCCAAAGACATCTTGGCTGGCGCCATGCTCAAGTACGCGCGCGAAGAGATTCAAACAGGGCCTGTGCAAGCGCCGCGCGCGGGCCGAACTGACAAGCCCAGCATCACCCTGTTGGGAGAAATGTTCCCCGCTGACCCCATGATCATCGGTCGCATGCTTGAACCGATGGGCCTTGCTGCGGGGCCCGTGGTACCCACACGTGAATGGCGTGAACTCTACGCCGCACTCGACTGCGCCGCCGTGGCGGCCATTCACCCGTTTTACACCGCCAGCATTCGCGAGTTCGAAGCCGCCGGTCGGGCTGTTATCGGTTCAGCACCGGTCGGCCACGATGGCACAGAAGCGTGGCTACAAGCTGTTGGTCAAGCCACCAACGTGCCACAGGCCCAAATTGATGGCGTCAAAAATGCCATGCTGGGCGCCATCAAAGGCGCGCTGGCCCAATCGCCCATCAAAGGCCGCATCACATTGAGCGGCTACGAGGGGTCGGAGTTGCTGGTCGCACGTTTGTTGGTTGAAAGTGGCGCCGACCTCCGCTACGTCGGCAGCGCCTGTCCAAGAACCGCGTGGAGTGCCGCCGATTGCGAATGGCTTCAAGCGCACGGCGTTCATGTGCAATATCGCGCATCGCTAGAGCAAGACCTGGCCGCAATTAAAGAGTGGCAGCCCGATCTGGCCATTGGCACCACACCCGTTGTTCAAGCCGCCAAACAGGCTGGTATTCCGAGCCTCTATTTCACCAACCTCATTTCCGCAAGGCCACTGATGGGTCCTGCGGGTGCGGGTTCGCTGGCGCAGGTGATCAACGCCGCCATTGGTAACAAAGACCGCTTTGATGAAATGAAAGCGTTTTTTGGAGATACCGGATCAGGCCATGCGGCCGGGGTGTGGGAAAGCGCCAATGGTGTGCCGCAAACACGACCCGAGTTCGAGGCTGAGACCAAGCGACAGCTTGAGAAGCAAGCCAAGAAGCGCAACGCGGAGGCGATGATCTGATGCTAGTCCTTGATCATGATCGCGCAGGCGGCTATTGGGGTGCGGTGTACGTTTTCACCGCAATCAAAGGCTTGCAAGTTGTCATCGACGGCCCTGTGGGTTGTGAGAACCTACCCGTCACATCCGTCCTGCACTACACCGATGCCTTACCACCGCATGAACTGCCAATCGTGGTCACGGGTTTGGCAGAAGAGCAACTGGGACGCGAAGGCACGGAGGGTGCCATGCGCCGCGCCCATGCAACGCTAAATCCCAACTTGCCGTCTGTCGTGGTTACCGGCTCGATTGCCGAGATGATCGGTGGCGGTGTCACGCCTGAGGGGACGAACCTGCAGCGTTTCCTGCCACGCACCATCGATGAAGATCAATGGCAATGCGCCAATCGTGCGATGTATTGGTTATGGCAGCAGTACGGTATGAAGCGGGTTCCCAAGCGTGTGCGCAAAGAGGGCGAACGCCCCCGCGTGAACATCATTGGCCCCAGCTACGGAACGTTTAACTCACCCAGTGACTTGGCAGAGATTCGTCGATTGGTGCAAGGCATTGGTGCTGAAGTCAACATGGTGTTCCCGTTGGGTTCTCACCTCGCAGATGTGTCGCGATTGGTTGAGGCCGATGTCAACATTTGCATGTACCGTGAATTCGGTCGCATGCTGTGTGAAGCGCTCGAGCGCCCCTACCTGCAAGCGCCGATAGGCCTGCACAGCACAACCAAATTTTTACGCTCATTGGGTGAGTTATTGGGTCTTGACCCCGAGCCATTTATTGAGCGCGAAAAGCACACCACCATCAAGCCCATTTGGGATTTATGGCGGTCGGTGACGCAGGACTTCTTCGGCACCGCAAATTTCGGTGTCGTCGCCAATGAAACCTATACCCGCGGCATCCGCCACTTCCTTGAAGACGAGATGGGATTGCCCTGCAACTTCGCGATTTCGCGGGTCGCTGGTGCGAAAACTGACAACGCCGCTGTGCGAAAACTGGTGACAGAAAAAACACCGTTGGTTTTATACGGCAGCTACAACGAACGGATATACCTCGCGGAATGCGGTGGCGGCGGCATGATGAAAACCAGCTTCATCCCAGCCAGCTTCCCACTGCCGATCATCCGCCGACACACGGGCACCCCCTTCATGGGCTACGCCGGTGCGACCTACATCATTCAAGAGTTTTGTAACGGCTTATTTGACGCCCTCTTCCACATCCTGCC
>Ga0102890_1000464_pt1 | contig 11357 bp, 10 predicted proteins | sample Colrivmeta1552A3_FD_94876 | JGI IMG/M metagenome (GOLD analysis project Ga0102890, IMG submission 94876) | Estuarine microbial communities from the Columbia River estuary - metaG 1552A-3 | ecosystem: Environmental > Aquatic > Marine > Intertidal zone > Estuary | place: USA: Columbia River...
GCAACGACGCGCTCAGACCCGATGGACTGGATCTTCACGCCCAGAACTTTGTTGAAGACGATCTTCTCTTCGAAAACCTCGCGGACGCCCTCGATGAAATCAAACTCCAAGGCCCCCGCCGGATCGTTGGGATCATTGAGTGGGTGGATGCGTTCAGCTGGTGCGTTCAAGGGGGGCCTTCTTTCATCTAGTCAGTGAGAATTGTGGCGCAAAAATGGACCCAAGGCACAGAGGGGCAAGTCGCGGCGAATACACTCAGGGCAACCGCAGGATCTAAACATGCTTCTCTTCTCCGCCGCCATTGTCTTGGGGCTCGTTTTTCTTATCTTAGTGCTGACCGTTTCGTCGACGCGGCCTCCGTCATCGCCCAAAGAACGGGGCTGTCGCCGCTGATCATCGGCATGCTGATCGTCGGTATTGGAACGTCGGCCCCGGAGATGCTGGTGTCGGCCCTGGCTGCCATGCAAGGCAACCCAGGTTTGGCTTTGGGCAACGCCTACGGGTCGAATATCACCAACATTGCCTTGATTTTGGGCCTCACGGCTTTGCTCAGCCCGATTCCGGTTCAGTCGGGCATTTTGCGAAAAGAGCTGCCCGTGCTCTGCATCGTGACGGCAGCGAGTATCGGCCTGTTATGGGATGGCCATTTGGGCTTTATTGATTCATCTCTGCTGGTCGTCGCCTTATTGGCGCTCATGGTGTGGCTCGTGCGTACCGGACAAAAAAGTCCCGACACTTTCACAGAAGAAGCTGAGGCGAACGCGCAGGCACACTTACCCAAAATGAGCCACACCGGTCTGATGTTGTTTTTGAGTTTGGCGGTCATGATGGCGGCGTCGCAAGCACTGATCTGGGGTGCAGAGGGATTGGCGAAAGCCGCTGGTGTGAGTGACTTGGTCATTGGCTTGACCGTTTTGGCCTTCGGTACCTCCGTACCTGAGCTCGCGTCATCGCTGGTAGCGGCCCGCAAAGGACAGCACGCCTTGGCGTTGGGCAACGTGATTGGCTCTAACCTCTTCAACACCTTGGGCGTCGTTGGTATCGCTGGACTCATCAGCCCCAGCGTTGTCGAGCCCGACTTGCTGACACGCGATCTACCGGTCGTCGCGGCGCTGAGCTTGTCGCTGTTTGTCATCGGCATGGGCTGGCGCGGCCGCATGGGCCGCATCAACCGCGTCGAAGGTGTGATCTTGCTGGCCGTTTACGTCGGCTACATCGCCACGCTGGCCAGCGGACTCTGATTTAAAGGTTGCTGAAGTCGGGGCGTCTTTTTTCAACAAACGCACCAAACGCCTCGCGCGCTGCTGGCGCCTTCAGCATCGGCCCAAAGAGTTTGGCCTCTGTCGCCATGGTCTGTTGCACCAAAGCTTGGGTCGGCGCCTTCAACAGGCGCTTGGTTGCAATTAATGACGTTAAGGGCTTCTTCGCCATCTTCAGAGCCTGCGCGCGCGCGTAGGCGTTGACTTCGGTCGGCGCAACCACGCGGTTGACAAACCCCACTTCAAGCGCCGCCTCGGCCATGAACGGCTCCCCCATCAGCAACACTTCGGCCGCGCGGTGGTAGCCCATCAGGTGCGGCACCATGAGGCTGGAGGCGGCTTCAGGCACCAAACCCAGGTTCACAAAAGGCATCGAAAAAGCGGCGTTGTCGCCAGCGTAAACCAAGTCGCAATGCAACAGCATAGTCGCGCCAATCCCAACCGCAGGGCCACACACCGCGGCCAAAACGGGCTTTTCGCACGTAGAAATGGCACGCAGGAAAGCAAATACCGACGCGTCTTCTGTCGCCGGGGGGTTGTTCAGAAAAACTTCAATGTCGTTACCCGCACTGAACACGGTCTCGTGCCCTTGAATGAGCAATACGCGACACGCCGTATCGGTGTTGGCGCTGGTGACCGCTTGCGCCAACTCGGCGTACATGCTGGCTGTGATCGCGTTTTTACGCGCCAAACGGTTGAGCGTGACAGTGGTAACGCCCTCTGAATTTTCAATCAAGATATCCGACATGTAACGCTCCTAACCTGTTTGTTTGGCGTCTTAAACGCGCTCGAAAATACCCGCGGCACCTTGGCCCATGCCCACGCACATCGTGACCATACCGTACTTCAACTGGTGACGCTGTAACGCGTGAATCACGGTCGCTGATCGAATAGCACCCGTTGCCCCAAGCGGGTGGCCGAGCGCAATCGCGCCGCCCATGGGATTCACTTTTTCGGCGTCCAGCCCCAATGTGTTCATGACCGCCAAAGACTGCGCGGCAAACGCTTCGTTCACCTCAATCCATTCCAACGCATCTTGAGTCAAACCCGCTGCTTTCAACGCCGCTGGAATGGCCTCAATCGGGCCAATACCCATGATGTGGGGTGGTACGCCGCGGCTGGCGTAGCTGACGAAGCGCGCCAAAGGCTTGAGGTTGTAGCGCTTCAAAGCCGCCTCACTGACCAATAACAAGGCGCCTGCACCATCGGAAGTTTGGGAACTGTTGCCCGCGGTGACAGAGCCCCGTGCCGCAAAGACGGTTCGAAGCTTGGCCAAACCCTCCAGGCTGGTATCGGGCCTTGCCCCCTCGTCAATGTCAACCGTGCGCGTGTTGACGTGAACCTCGGCGGTCTCTAAATCAACTGACCGTTGCTGCACTGACAGCGGGGTGATTTCATCGGTGAACTCGCCCGCTGTCATCGCAGCGATTGCCCGTTGATGTGACTGCAGCGCAAACGCGTCTTGCGCCTCGCGGCTTACCCGCCACTGTTGTGCCACCTTCTCTGCCGTTAAACCCATGCCATAGGCAATACCGTAATCATCAAGGTTATCCGTATCGGCGAAGATTTGCGGCGCCAACGACGGGTGATTGCCCATCATGGGCACCATGCTCATGCTCTCCACGCCGGCAGCAATCATGACATCGGCTTCGCCAACCCGAATGCGATCCGCCGCCATCTGCACCGCACTCAGACCCGACGCACAAAAACGATTCACAGTAATACCGCCGACCGACTTCGGCAACCCTGCCAGCACCGTGGCCACGCGTGCCACATTGAGTCCCTGCTGTGCCTCGGGGATCGCACAGCCTGCAATCACGTCTTCAACTGCTGCGGGGTCTAGATTGGGTGCCTGTGCCATGACGGCACGCAAAACGTGTGCGAGTAAATCATCGGGGCGGGTGTGCTTGAAGTACCCTTTGTGTGAGCGACCAATCGGCGTGCGCGTAGCGGCGACGATGTAGGCGTCTTGAACTTGTTTCATAGGTAGTTAGACCGTTCTTAATTGCGGAGGGGCTTGCCCGTGTTGAGCATGCCCATGATGCGTGCCTGCGATTTTTCAGATGCCAACAGGCGGCCGAACGCACGACGCTCGAGGGTCATGATGTAGGCCTCTGAGACTTCTGTGTTGGGATCGACATCGCCGCCACACACCACCGTTGCGATTTCGCGCGCGATGTGGAAATCGTGGGCGCTGATGAACCCCCCGTCGCGCATGTTGACCAACTGCCCCAAGATCGTCGCAATACCCGTGCGGCCTGCGACTTTGAAGCGGGCTGGTAACGGTGCGCGGTACCCATTAAAGGCCATGGCGCGCACCTCGTTCAAGGCCACCGCCAAGACCTCGTCTTTGTGCATCACGATGCAATCGCTGTCGAGCAGGTAATCCAAGTCACGCGATTCGTAAGCACTGGTCCCCACTTTGGCCATGGCCGCTGCGGTGAAGCCCTCGGTCAAAAAGGGTAACAAGTCGTTACTGCTCGTGCTTTGCGCGCGTGCCGCCGCACGGCGCGCGATGTAGGTCAGGCCGCCAGCGCCGGGTACCAGGCCCACGCCCACTTCCACCAGCCCGATATAACTCTCGAGTGCGGCGACACGTTTCGCGCTGTAGACCGCCAGCTCACAACCACCGCCCAACGCCATGCCCGTGATGGCACTGACAACCGGCACGTGCGCATAGCGGATCGCGAGCATGAGTTTTTGTAATTCGTGCTCAACCGCGTCGATTGCATCGAGGCCGCCAATCATGAAACCGGGCAACATAGCTTGCAAATCAGCGCCGGCACTGAAAGGCTGGTCACCCGACCAGATGACCATACCGCTGTAATTAGCCTCAGCCAACTGGACGCCACGCAGCAGGCCTTCAGAAACCTGCGGGCTGATCGCGTGCATTTTTGTTTTGATGCTGGCGATCAATACATCGCTGTATGCCGCATGCGTCCACAGGCGTATGGCACTGTCCTCAAAGACTGTCTCACCCGCGCTTTTGTAAGCTATCGCGCCGTCGCCGAAGAACGTCTCGGGGAACAGTTGACGCGCATGCACGGGTAATTTGCGAGGCGGCTGGAATGTTCCAGTGCTGGGATTCCAAGAGCCTTCCGGCGTGTGCACGCCGCCCGCCTCGGCGACGGGACCTTTGAAAACCCAGTCCGGCAAGGGCGTGTTGCAGAGGGCTTTACCGGCGTCGATATCGGCTTGCACCCATTCGGCAACGGTCAACCAGCCTGCGGACTGCCATAACTCGAATGGCCCTTGCTTCATCGCAAAGCCAAACCGCATGCACGCATCGACGTCACGCGCCGTCTCAGCGATCGATGCCAAATGCAGGGCCGCGTAGTGAAAACCGTTGCGCAAAATCGCCCACAGAAATTGTCCCTCGGGCCCTTTGCTGTTACGAAGCAACGCCAGCCGTTCGGCGGGGGGGCGTTTGAGCATGCGGGCGTACACCTCGTCCGCTTTGGCGCCACCGGGAACGTAGTCGCCCTGTGTCACATCAAATCGCAACACATCGCGTCCCTGCTTGCGATAGAAACCTTTTTTCGTCTTTTGTCCCAGATGACCTTTTTCAATCAGCGTCTGCAAGCCGGCTGGGGTTCCAAAGTGCGGATAGAACGGGTCGCTGGTGACGTCAAGGTTGTCCTGCAACGTGCGAATAACGTGTGCCAGCGTGTCGAGGCCCACAATGTCTGCCGTACGGAAGGTGCCCGAACTGGCACGACCCAGCTTTTTACCGGTGAGATCATCGACCACGTCGACGGTGAGACCATAGCGCTCCGCTTCGACAAAGGTCGCCAGCAAACCCGCCGTACCGATGCGATTGGCGATGAAGTTGGGCGTATCTTTTGCACGCACCACTGTTTTACCCAAACCAGATGTGACGAAAGTCTCAAGCCGATCCATCACGTCCGGGGCTGTGTTGGGCGTGGCAATTAACTCAACCAAACTCATGTAACGGGGCGGGTTGAAGAAATGCACGCCACAAAAGCGAGGAGCCAGCGCCTCTGGCAAACCAGCACCCAAAGCGGTAATCGACAAGCCTGACGTGTTGGTTGCCAAAATAGCATGCGGTGGCAGGTGTGGCGCTATTTTTTCGTACAACGCATGCTTCCAGTCGAGGCGCTCAGCAATGGCCTCAATGACCAAATCACAATCGCCCAGCGCACTCAGGTGCTCGTCATAGTTGGCCGCCTCAATCAACAACGCATCAGGCGCGCGACCCAGCGGCGCTGGCTTCATTTTGCCAAGTGCCGCAATGGCGCGGTTGGCGATGGCGGACTGATCGGCCTCACCCGGACTGGGTAAGTCGTACAAGCGAACGGGGATGCGTGCATTGACAAGGTGGGCTGCAATCTGCGCCCCCATGACCCCTGCACCCAAAACCGCCACGCGGCGAATGTGAAACTGGCTCATGAAATCTCCAACAAAACGGGATTGACCGACGCGTTATTCAACGCGTAGCCACGTTTGCGTGCGACCCAGCAGGGGCATGCCTACATAACCGCGCACCTCCAACTTGGCACCGCCGTCTTTCGGCGTCAGGCGCACGCGATAGGTTTTACCCCTCTGGGGATCGAGGATCTCGCCACCGTCCCACAAGCCATCGTCTTTGACGTTTTGCGTCACCCCACGAATGATCTCCATGCCCACGATCACCTGACCCTTGCGATCGTCGGTACAGAGGTCACAGACCTTGCTCACATTCGGGTCGTTGAGCAGCGACTTCTCGACGGTGCCATTAAAGGTGCCGCCGGCATCAACGATGCGCACCAACGACTTCTCTTGGCCGGTCTCGTCATCTATGGTTTTCCAAAGGCCCGCTGGAGTCATTTGTGCGAAAGCCAAAACGGGCGCAAGACAGGCAGTCAATAACAGGGTCTTTACGGTCTTCATGGTGTTGTCCTTGTGATCCATTGAAATGCGTTAAGCCAAAGCGGCGTCGGTATCCATCAAAACCGCGGTATCAGCGCGTGCAGTGCGCATGAGTGACGCTGTCTCGGGGAACAATTTGGTGAAGTAGAACCGTGCGGTTTGCAGCTTCGCCACGTAATGGGGATCGGTGTCACCCGCTTCAATTTTGCGAAGGGCCACTTGTGCCATGCGCGCCCAAAAATAGCCCATCACCAAATGCCCCGCAACGCGCAGGTAGTCGACTGCAGCGGCGCCAACCACGTCAGGATTCTGGAAAGCCTTGAAACCGACTTCCGTGGTGAATTTGGTCATCTGGTCCGCGAGTCCCGCCAGTGGGTTGATGAACGGCGCCATGGCCTCATTAACGCCCTCTTCGCGAATTAAGGCCTCGATTTCTTTGCCAAATTTCTTCAAGGTCGCGCCTTGATTGCCAAGCACCTTGCGCCCCAACAAATCCAAACTTTGGATGGTGTTGGTACCCTCGTAGATCATGTTGATGCGCGAGTCACGCACATACTGCTCCATGCCCCACTCTTGGATGTAGCCATGGCCTCCAAAGACCTGCAAGCAACCCGATGTCGCCGTCCACGCGTTGTCTGTGATGAAGGCTTTCACGATGGGCGTCAGCAGGGCCACAACCTCTGCGGCATCTTTGCGAGCGGTTTCATCGGGGTGGTTTAATTCTCGATCAATCAGCAGCGCACAGTACAACGCCAATGCACGGCCGCCCTCGGCATAAGCCTTTGCAGTGAGCAGCATTTTCCGTACATCGGGGTGAACCAAAATCGGATCAGCCGGCTGGTCCTTGGCTTTCACGCCCGTCAAACTGCGTGACTGTGCGCGGTCTTTGGCATAAGCCAAGGCGTTTTGATACGCCACTTCCGTCAGCCCCAATGACTGCATGCCCACACCGATTCGGGCTGCGTTCATCATGACAAACATGGCCGCCAACCCTTTGTTGGGTTTGCCCACCAACGTACCAACAGCACCATCCAATGTCATTTGGCACGTGGCGTTGCCATGGATGCCCATCTTGTGCTCAAGCCCGGTGCACATGATGGCGTTGCGGCTACCCAATGTGCCGTCTGCCGCGACGTTGAATTTCGGCACCACAAACAAGCTGATCCCTTTGCTGCCAGCCGGCGCATCGGGCAATCGGGCCAGAACCAGATGAACGATGTTTTCCACCATGTCGTGTTCGCCAGAGCTGATGAAAATCTTTTGTCCTGTGAGGCGGTAGGTGCCGTCCGCTTGCGGCTCTGCTTTGGTGCGCAGCATGCCCAGATCGGTGCCGCAATGAGGCTCGGTCAGGCACATGGTGCCGGTCCATTCGCCCGAGACCAATTTAGGTAAATAGGTTTTCTGTTGCTCGGGGGTTCCGTGGGCGTGTAACGCCTCATAAGCACCATGCGTTAAACCGGGGTACATGGTCCACGCTTGGTTCGCACTGTTGAGCATCTCGTACATGCACTGGTTCAGCACGATGGGTAGACCCTGACCACCAAATTCGGGGTCGCAACTTAATGCGGGCCAGCCCCCAGCAACGTATTGCGCGTAGGCCTCTTTGAAGCCCTTAGGAATAGTGACCTCGTGGGTAGATTTATCCAGTTGGCAGCCCTCTTGGTCGCCCACACGATTCAGGGGGAACAACACCTCAGACGCGAATTTTCCGCCTTCCTCAAGGATGGCGTTCACGGTATCGGCGTCGACTTCGGCATGCTTGGGCATCCCAGAGAACGCGGTGGTGACGTCAAACACCTCGTGCAAAAGAAATTGCATATCACGCAGGGGTGGGCTGTACTGGGGCATAAAAACTCCTGAAAGACGAAATGGGATTTAGTTGGTATGGCCGCTGGATAAGTAGCGCGCCAAGATGTGTTCGAAACTGGTTTGCACCCGGGCTAATGCGTCGGCGCTGCGCATGAAGCGCGCTTGGTAATGCAACGTCAAAATCAGACCGTGAATTTCAAAGGTGACCTGCGCCTCATCGGTGTCGGGCGTCAACTCACCCGTCGCTTTAGCCTGGGCAACCGCGCGCTTAAGGGCGTTGAGCCACAGCGTCATAGAGGTGACCAGTGCATCGCGCACGGGCCCGTCGCGGTCTTCAAACTCTATGGCACCGCTGATGTAAATGCACCCTTGGTCAATTTCAATCGCCGTGCGTGCCATCCAATGGCCAAACAACGCGCGCAAGCGGGGCAAACCACGGTCGGCTTTCATGGCGGGGTAAAACACCTCTTCCTCGAACCGCGCGTGGTATTCCCGGACCACTGAAACCTGTAGCTCTTCCCTTGAACCGAAGTGCGCAAAAACCCCTGACTTGCTCATTTGCATGCGCTCAGCCAGCGCACCAATACTCAGACCTTCGAGACCGATGTGGGTGGCCAAATTCAGCGCCGCATGCACGATGGCGGCTTTGGTTTGCTGCCCTTTGAGGGAGCTTTTGGGTCGACGCTTGAGTGCCGTATCGGCTTCAGGCGAATCGCCAGGGTCTGAATGCACAGTCATAAGGTGTCGATCTCATAATAAAACGAACGTTCGTTCTATTTTGCACAAAAATCGACGCCCTGCAAGCCTCACCCTGAAAAATAATGGGGAATTAGAGGGGAATTGGTTGATCGCGGGATTCAGCCCAGTAGGGTCTCAAGGTGCGCATCAGACCCTTGCGTGGGCAAGTGCTTCCAATCGCTGCGAACGAAAGCGTGCAAGACCCCGCGCAGGTAAATGAGCAATAGCGCGGCGCGAACCTGCGCGTCGGCAGTGGGTGTGGCAAGCCCCTGCTGACCGGCCCAATGACGCCAGTGGGCGCGCAAAACAGCCTCTAGCTTTTCAAACAACAAACCGACACGCTCTGTCAGCCGCGCTTGCTCAAACACCAAGGCATCGCCGACCAAGACACGAACCATCCCTGGGTTGGCTTGGGCAAATTGCAGCGCCAGCCAGACAATCTGCCCACATGCAGCCCGACCATCGACGCCATCAGCCCCAGGCTCACCGACTTTCGCGGCAAGGCCCAACAAACTATCTTCTGTGAAGGTGATGAGGGCATCGAGCATTTGCGCTTTACTTGCGAACTGCCGATACAACGCCGCCTCACTGACGCCCAAACGCTTCGCCAATGCAGCCGTGGTGACACGCTCGGCCATGGGTTGCTCAAGCATGGCTGCGAACGCTTGCAAAATCTCCATGCGTCGCTGACCCGGCTTGGCCTTCGCCTTGCGCGAGACGGCGCTCTCAGTCGGAGCGCTGTCGTCATCGATGGGGTCAGTGGTTTGTGGGTTCATGCGTTTAATGTGAGCGAATCATGGTGCCGAATGCCTGATCAGTCAAGATTTCCAGCAACAACGCATGCGGCACCCGACCATCAATCACGTGCACCGAATTCACGCCGCTTTTCGCGGCATCTAAGGCACCGCTGATTTTGGGCAACATACCGCCAGAGATCGTGCCATCTGCAAACAACGCATCCACCTCGCGCGCCGAGAGGTTGGTAAGCAACTCACCGTTTTTATCGAGGACGCCCGGCGTATTGGTCAGCAACAACAGCTTTTCAGCCGCGAGCACCATAGCCAATTTACTGGCAACGACGTCGGCATTGATGTTGTAACTCTCGTTGTTTTCACCAAACCCCAATGGGCTCACCACGGGAATAAATGCATCGTCTTGTAGCGCTTTGACCACCGAAGGATCGATACCCACGATGTCGCCTACCTGCCCCACATCGTGCTCGGTCACTTTGTCGACCGGATCGGTCAATCGCAATTTGCGTGCGTGAATCAAGCCCCCATCGCGCCCCGTTAAACCCACGGCTTTGCCGCCAGCTTGGTTGATCAGACCAACGATGTCTTGCTGCACCTCACCTGCCAGCACCCATTCAACCACTTGCATGGTCTCGGCGTCCGTGACGCGCATACCGTGCACGAACTCCCCTTTCTTGCCCAAGCGCTTCAAGAGGGATTCGATCTGTGGCCCTCCGCCATGTACCACCACAGGGTTGATGCCCACCAGTTTCAATAACACCACATCCGCGGCAAAAGCGGCCTGCAAGGCCGGGTCGGTCATGGCGTTGCCACCGTACTTGATGACCATGGTTTTTCCGTGGAATTTACGGATGTAAGGCAAGGCTTTCGCCAACACCTCAGCTTGGTCTTTTGCGGGTATGGCGGACAGGTTGTCTGATGCAGTCATGGCAATAGGTGTGAAGTCATTAAGCAGAATTGTGCCGTAGTTTTGTGGTTTCGCAGACAGGCACAATAGGCACCATTAACCGAGGTCATAGAAAGATACCATGTCCGATTTACAAGCCCAATTCGAACAAGCCAGCCAAGACGTCAACCAACTCAGCGCACGACCGGACAACCAAACCTTGCTGCGTCTTTACGCGCTTTACAAACAAGGTAGCGTGGGTGATGTGACGGGCGACAAGCCCAGCATGACGGACATGGTGGGCTTCGCCAAATGGTCGGCTTGGAACAAGTTGAAAGGCCAGACCCAAGTGCAAGCACAGCAGGCCTACATGGACCTGGTTAACGAGCTACTCGACTGAGCTTAGAACGGCGCTTAGTCCAAGCGCTGTACCTCAACTGCACAGTCGTAGAAGGTCGATGCACGCCCCATGTCCGTCAAAGCTTGTGACGTCACTTCGTTCACGTTGGTTCCACGCAAGCCCAACTTCCGCCACCAGATACCCAAGCCATTGACGACGCCCGGACGGGCTCGCCCGCCGACTCGCGCCACACAGACATAGTGACCACGGTCGTTGAAGACATCAACGGTATCGCCGTCACGAATACCGCGCGCCTCGGCATCAACTGGCGACAACTCCACCACCGGCGTTTGCTCAATGTCCCGCAGGCTTTTCACGTTAACGAAGGTTGAGTTTAGAAACTGACGCGCGGGCGGTGAGATCATGGCCAGCGGGTAACGCGCCGCCGGGTCCACGGGCTCCCAGTTCGGGATGTAGTCCGGGACGGGGTCTTGCCCAATCGCCAGCAGGGCGGAATTCTCGAACAAGCACTTACCCGATGGGGTCGGAAACTGCCCATTGGCGAATGGCGCTTGCGGCACGGCCAAGGGCGCAAATCCATCGGTCAGCAGGCGATTCCAATCAACCGCATCCGATGCAAAGGCCTGCTGGCACAGCGTCTCGTCGGTGTCGGAAAAGCAGGGCTCGGTAAAACCCATGCGGGC
>Ga0102890_1000473_pt1 | contig 11141 bp, 9 predicted proteins | sample Colrivmeta1552A3_FD_94876 | JGI IMG/M metagenome (GOLD analysis project Ga0102890, IMG submission 94876) | Estuarine microbial communities from the Columbia River estuary - metaG 1552A-3 | ecosystem: Environmental > Aquatic > Marine > Intertidal zone > Estuary | place: USA: Columbia River Estuary...
ATTCTTTAACCCTAAAACTTCTTTGACCGTTATACGTCTCTTCTTCAGATAAATAAAGCTGGTCCATGACCTCTGCGTAATACTCGTCAGGATAATCTTTTGTATTCCAAATAATGTCTTCTGCCCTATTTAGAGTGTATCCAGCATAAGGATTTTCAGGATCTGTTGGAGCATTGTAGAACTTGTATTTTTCATATGGAGTCATATTCGTAGTATCTGACTCTTTAAAGGCAAATAAACCAATGCCTTCATCTTCAGGAGTTAAACCTAAATCGTCTGCTAAAATAGCTAATTTCACACGCACAATAGAATCCTTGACCCAGTTCACGTATTCTCTGTATTCCGCATTGGTAATTTCCGTGTTGTCCATATAAAAAGACTTTACCGTAACTGTTTTAGTGGGAGCGTTTAAGGCACTCGCCATATCTTCCTCAGATTTTCCCATGACAAAAGAACCACTTGGAATCAATTCCATTCCGAATGGTTTTTCAGAAAACCATTTTTGACCTGGAGCACCAATTAATTCTCCTTTTGTGTTATTTGACTTACAACTAAAAAACAATAATAAAGCTAGCATACTATATATAGAAGTTTTTACAGTTGTGTATGAGATTATATTTTTCAAAATAATAGATGTTCTTTTTATAATGTTAACAAAAATAGCATGATGCTACTTAAATAAAACCTTTTTTTTGCGCTTTAAACCACCTTTCTGGAATATTGTGATTACAAGCCGCTAAATAATCTTGTTCTGTGCAGGGTAATAACGCCGTAGCTGCGGCTTTATTATCCTCAGTCTCTAAAAAAGATACCCCAACCCACCAACGCTGTGTAAACTGGCTTTTATAAAAAACCAAGTCCCTGTCTTCAAAAGGGAGGGTGTATTTAATAAAGTTATCTGGTGATTCCAAAGGAGATTCAGGATGTCTAAATCCATACCCCTCCATAAAGTACCATATCATTTGAGCAACCATCTGGGTGCTCTGAGGATGATTGTCACTTTCAAAAATTCCAAAAACAGCCACAGTATCACTCAAACCAGCATACCTAGAAAGCGTGCAAATTTCTCTGCCATCAAAACCATTGGGAGAGAAATCACTGCCTCCGCCCATTTCAGAGGCCCTAACAGCCCTTGCGTCTATACCTACAATGTGCGCCCCTCTCAAAACAGGTTCCGCCACGCTTAAATCTTTGGTTAGACTTCCCAATCTGTAAGCATCAAAAAAAAGTCTATCCATCAAATCCATGGCCTCCTGAGCGTTAAAATAGCTCTGGTAACCAAGGTTTGAAAAATTAAATAAATTATTGGGCTTTTCGGTGATAATCTTACTCATATAAGAGTGAGATGAAATCAATTCATCTTGGCTGCCAAAGTCAAAACGACTGTCTACGGAAACCATATTGACCATTTTCCCACTCAGATCAAAAGACCTGTAAATAGGGTAGGTAATATCTTGAGTAGCCCCAACAATAATGGGTACTATGCCCTTAGTAACCAATTCAGAAACTACCTGATTCAACACATAGTAGGTATCTGAAACCTCAGCACCTTCTGGCACATCTCCAAGATCCACCACAGCACTATTCCAATTGCCAAACATGAGCTTGTACCATTGAATTCTAATGGCGTCAATAGCTAATCTATACGGCTTTTTTTCAAAGGCATTTCTGGATTCATGTACCCCTAAAAAAGCCAATTGAACGCCATCTAAAGGAGGAATCCCTGATTTTTGCGTATGTACTTTTATTTTATTTCCAATAGCCTGCTCCGGTAAAAGTGCACTATGTGCCAAAACTTTATCTGAGACGGGGAGTAAAAATTCTAAGGCCATGTCAAAAGATGATAAGGGAAATTAAATACTATTTTTTAGCCGTTGCTTTTGGCTTGGCTTTAACAGCCGATGCCTTTTTAGTGGTCGTTTTCTTAGCAGCCGTTTTTTTCTTAGGGGCCGCTTTCTTCTTAGGGGCCTTTTGTTCTATGATGGCCTCTGCTTGTTCCAAGGTCATGGCTTCCACCGCCACTTCCTTTGCCAGTTCAATTTTTACTTTACCCTTCAAAATATTATGGCGTCCCCACCTGGCTTTTTCAATTCTAACCCCAGCTTCCGGCCAGTCATGTATTACTTTTTCAATTTCTTTTTGCTTTTTTAACTCAATGAGTTCTGCAATGTCTGCAGTAGATAAAGCATCAAAATCATATTTTTTATTCACGTTTATAAATAGCCCATTCCATTTTATAAAAGGACCAAAACGACCTGTCCCTTTAGTCACTTCATGGTTATCATAGTGTGCGATTGGGGCGTCTGCTTTTTGCTTCTCAACAATAAGTTCTACGGCCCTATCAAAGCTAACATCCATAGCGCTTTCTGCCCTATCCATAGAAACAAACGCTTCTCCAAACTTAATGTATGGACCAAATCTGCCCACATTGGCTATAACTTCTTTACCCTCATAGGTGCCTAATTCACGGGGCAATTTAAATAAATCCAATGCCTCTTGAAAAGTGATTGTACCCAGTGATTGTTCTGGCAAAAGACTGGCAAACACGGGTTTCTCCTCGTCGTCTGCATGGCCTATTTGTGCCATAGCACCAAATTTACCCAAACGAACAATAAGGGGTCTTCCGGACTTGGGGTCGTCTCCCAAAAGTCTTTCTCCAGAAGCCCTTTCCGCATTTTCCTCTACATTGAGTACTTTGGGATGAAAGTCTTGATAGAAATTTTTCATCACTTTTTTCCAATCCTCTGTGCCTTGAGCTATCTCATCAAAATCTTCTTCTACTTTAGCCGTGAAATGATAATCCATAATAGAAGCAAAGTGATCCACTAAAAAATCATTGACAATCATGCCAATGTCTGTTGGGACCATTTTGCCCTTGTCAGAGCCTACATTTTCAGAAAGTGTACTGGCTTTTAAGACGTCTTTAGAGAGCACCAACTGTTGGTATGCCCTTGCGGTTCCTTCTATAGTACCTTTTTCCACATACCCCCTATTTTGAATGGTAGATATGGTTGGCGCATAGGTAGATGGTCTTCCAATACCTAATTCCTCAAGTTTCTTTACTAAAGAAGCTTCTGAATACCTGTAAGGAGGTCTTGAAAAACGTTCGGTAGCTGTAATGTTTTGATAATCCAAGCTTTCAGATAGACTCATTGCAGGTAACATACCTTCTTGTTCCTCCTGATCTTCGTCATCTACTCCTTCCAGATAAACCTTTAAAAAACCTTCAAAAGTAATGACCTCTCCACTGGCTGTGAATTGTTCGTCATGGGTGTTGGCCGCAATTTTAACATTGGTTCTTTCTAATTGAGCATCTGACATTTGAGAAGCCAAGGTACGTTTCCAAATAAGGTCATATAATTTGGCTTGGTCCCTGTCACTCACTGGATTTTGAACCATCATATTTGTAGGTCTAATGGCCTCGTGAGCCTCTTGAGCTCCTTTGGTCTTACCCCTAAAATCTCTCGGATGAGAGAAAGATTTTCCATAATTTTCTATAATCGCAGCAGCAGCAGCTTCTTTTGCCTCTTTGGAAAGATTAACGCTGTCTGTTCTCATATAAGTAATGTGTCCAGCCTCGTAAAGTCTCTGGGCTACTTGCATGGTTTTAGATACAGAAAAATAAATTTTTCTAGAAGCCTCTTGTTGTAATGTAGAGGTGGTAAATGGTGCAGTAGGTGTTTTTTTCGCAGGCTTCTTTTCCAATTGCGCCACTGAAAAATGAGCCCCAATATTTTGATTTAAAAAGTCAGATGCAGATCCTTGGTCAGCAAAGGTCTTGTATATTTTTGCAGAAAACAATACCCCAGCCTGGGTCTTGAATTGGGCCGTAATTTTAAAGGAAGCTTCAGGATTAAATGAGTCAATCTCTCTTTCTCTCTCTACAATAAGTCTTACAGCAACGGATTGAACCCTTCCTGCAGAAAGTCCTGGCTTAATTTTTTTCCACAACACAGGAGACAATTCATAACCTACCAAACGATCTAAAACACGCCTGGCTTGCTGTGCATTGACAAGATTGTAATCTATCTCTCTAGGGTTTTGAATCGCATGCTGCACCGCAGATTTTGTAATAGAGTTAAATACAATCCTCTTGGTTTTGGCTTTATCTAATTTCAAAGTTTCTGACAAATGCCAAGAAATAGCCTCTCCTTCTCGGTCCTCATCACTAGCCAACCAAATGATCTCTGCTTTATTGGCCAATACTTGTAATTGTTTTACCAATGCTTTTTTATCGGAGGAAACTATATATTTTGCTTCAAAATCATCATCCACTGCTACCCCCAATTCCTTGGACGGAAGATCTGCAATATGCCCATAACTAGAGGCTACTTTAAAATCTGGTCCTAAAAATTTTTCTATGGTTTTGGCTTTTGCCGGGGACTCTACAATTACTAAATTCTTTGCCATTGATCGTATTTATGGAAACAAAAGTAGGTCAATTTTTTTATTTTAACCGGTCTCAGTCATATCTGTTTTGAATAGCACCTTTAAATAAAGCCCTACTAAGGACCAAAAAATCCATGACAAAATGTCACTAATTTGAATTTAGTACTATCTTTGTAAACCATTTTAAATACCGCTTACTCCCCTATGGAAAAAACTATTGATCCAAACATACAAGGAACCGCATTGAAGCTAAACCTTCAAGGCTCAAACGCAAAAAAACTTTATATAGAAAGTTATGGTTGCGCCATGAATTTTTCAGATTCCGAAGTAGTTGCGTCAATATTAGCCGCTGAGGGGTATCACACCACAGAGGTATTAGAAGAAGCAGACCTTGTGCTGATCAATACTTGCTCCATTAGAGATAAGGCGGAACAAACCGTGAGAAAACGCTTAGAGAAATTTCAGGCCGTGAAACGCAGCAACCCACAAATGAAAGTAGGGGTGTTAGGGTGTATGGCAGAAAGACTCAAAACAAAGCTACTCGAAGAGGCCAAAATTGTAGATATGGTAGTAGGCCCAGATGCCTATAAAGACATTCCTAATTTACTTAAAGAAGTGGAGGCTGGAAGAAATGCCGTCAATGTGATTTTATCAAAAGAGGAAACCTATGGGGACATTGCTCCTGTGAGACTGGCCAGCAATAAAATTACCGCTTTTGTTTCCATTACAAGAGGCTGTGACAATATGTGTACTTTTTGCGTAGTCCCATTTACAAGGGGGAGAGAAAGATCCAGAGACCCACTTTCCATACTTACAGAAATACAGGACCTCTGGGACAAAGGCTATAAAGAAATAACCCTTTTAGGGCAGAATGTAGACAGCTACCTTTGGTACGGAGGTGGTTTAAAAAAAGATTTTAATAAAGCCACCCAAATGGCTCAGGCTACAGCAGTAAATTTTTCACAGTTGTTAGAAAAAGTAGCGCTAAAGTTTCCTGAAATGAGAATTCGTTTTTCCACTTCAAATCCACAGGACATGACCTTGGATGTGGTTAGAACCATGGCGGCACATTCAAATATTTGTAAGCACATTCACTTGCCCGTACAAAGCGGAAGTAACTGTATTCTAAAAGCCATGAACCGCCAACACACTAGAGAAGAATATATGGCTCTTATAGACAATATTAGGGCTATAATCCCTGACTGTGCTATTTCTCAAGATATGATTATTGGGTTCCCCAATGAAACCGAAGAAGACCACAAGGACACCCTAAACCTTATGGAATATGTAAAATATGATTTCGGTTATATGTACTCCTACTCAGACAGGCCAGGAACTGCAGCTGGAAAAAACTTAGCAGACAATATCCCGGAAACCTTAAAAAGCAAAAGACTTGCAGAAGTCATAGCCGTCCAACGCAAACATGCTGCCATGCACACTCAAAATAGGATAGGTAAAATTGAAACCGTGTTGGTAGAGGGGGTATCTAAAAAATCAGAGAAAGACCTCATGGGAAGAAACAACTACAATGCCGTAGTGGTATTTCCAAGAGAAACTTATAAAATTGGTGACCTAGTTGCAGTAAAAATTACAGATTGCACCTCCGGAACCTTATTAGGAAAAGCCATTTCACACACCAAACTTTCATCATAATGGAAAACTTGCAAGCCATTAAACAACGATTTGAAATTATTGGAAATGACCCTACATTAAATAGGTCATTGGAGAAGGCTATTCAGGTAGCCCCTACAGATATCTCCGTATTGGTTACAGGAGAAAGTGGGGTAGGAAAAGAATCTATTCCAAAAATCATTCACGGACTTTCCCACAGAAAACACTCAAAATACATTGCCGTAAACTGCGGAGCTATTCCAGAAGGCACCATAGATAGTGAACTTTTTGGTCATGAAAAAGGCGCTTTTACAGGCGCAACAGCAACCAGAAGTGGCTACTTTGAAGTGGCAGATGGTGGAACTATTTTTTTAGATGAAGTAGGAGAATTGCCTTTAACCACACAAGTGAGACTCCTTAGGGTACTAGAAAATGGAGAATTCTTAAAAGTAGGGTCCTCACAAGTCCAAAAAACCAATGTAAGAATAGTCGCTGCTACCAACGTAGAAATGACCAAAGCCATTCAAGAAGGCAAATTCAGAGAAGACCTTTATTACCGATTAAGCACTATTGAGATAGGGGTTCCTCCATTGCGCACTAGAAAAGAAGACATCCATCTTTTATTTAGAAAATTTGCATCGGACTTTGGACAAAAATATAAGATGCCTACCATTCGACTTTCAGAGGAAGCGGTTCAAATGCTCATAAAATACAGGTGGCCAGGCAACATTAGACAACTCCGAAACATTGCGGAACAAATATCTGTATTGGAATCTTCAAGAGAAGTAAATGTCAAAACCCTACAATCCTACCTCCCACAGGTGCACAGCAGCCAATTGCCTGCAGTCATTGGATCTGAAAAACAATCTAGTGATTTCTCCAATGAAAGAGAAATACTGTATAAGGTACTCTTTGACATGAAAGGAGACCTCAACGACTTGAAAAAACTGACTTTAGAATTGCTAAAAGGAAAAGATGGTGCTTCAGTACAAAAAGAAAACGACAACCTCATTAGAAAAATATACGGTAATGAGTCTCAAAAATCCGCGCAATTAGAAGCACTTTCCTCTTATCAAGAAAATGAGGACAATTATGACGACGAGGCGGTTTCAGACAATGATTATGAACCCCTTCCCTCTAAATCAATATTAGCCATTCAAAACAGTGCTTCTGAAAAAGACCATATGCCTGATTCAAATCCTTCCGACAAGTACCATTTTGCAGAAGAAATTGAAGAAGAAGAAACCCTATCTTTACATGACAAAGAAATTGAGCTCATTATTAAAGCCTTAGATCGCAATAAAGGGAAAAGAAAATTAGCAGCATCCGAGTTAGGTATCTCAGAAAGAACACTTTACAGAAAAATCAAACAATACAACCTCTAATGCGCCATTATACATTTAAAACTTTTAGGTTAGAAATTAAAATAGCCCTAATCATAATCATTGCACTAACACTAAACGGCTGTGGAATTTACAATTTCACAGGAGGGAATGTGGGTACAGCTAAAACATTTCAGGTAAACTTTTTTCAAAACTACGCCTCAGACAATCCAGGCTCTACCATAGAACCTGGCTTAGACAATACTTTTACCCTAGCATTGCAAGATTTCATACAAAATCAAACCAGTCTAGACCTCACAAATACCAACGGAGATCTTATTTATGAGGGGGAAATTGTAGAGTTCAGGGTATCTCCAATGTCTGCAACTGCCCAACAAACTGCGGCTCAAAACAGGTTAACTATAGGTATTAATGTGCGTTTTTTCAACACGACCAAAGAAGACGCAGATTTTGAAAAAAGATTTTCGTTTTTTTATGACTACCCAGCAGATTCCATGCTAGACAGTGTCAAGAATGACGCTTTTGATGCCATATTTGAAAGGATACTCCAGGATATATTTAGTGCCTCTCTAGCAGACTGGTAAACCATAGACAACTATTTAAAGGGAACTCCTTATATTAGCCACATGCAAGTAAGTCGCTTTACAGATCTATTAGAAAAACCTTTGGAAATAATACAAGAGTCAGACCTGTCTGCATTGCGACAGATTGTGGAAACTTACCCTTATTTTCAGGCAGCCAGAGGAATGGAATTAATAGGCTTAAAAAACGCTAATAGCTTTAAATACAACGCCGCCCTAAAAAAACATGCTGCCTACACCTCGGATCGCTCTTGGCTTTTTGAAATAATCACACAAGAAGCTTTTAACAGCCAGACAAAAGTGAAGAAAGCGCCTCAAACCTCGCTTTCTAAAGAAACAGACCTAGCAAAACAAGGCGCAGAACCATCGGAAATACCCACTATTACTCAAAAATATACTGAAGAAGATTACACGGAACAAACTTCGGATAAAAAAAACGACTCTCAGCAAGTCAAAGAAGCAAACTTTTCTTCCCTTGAGCTCGGTAAACCACTAGAATTTAACAAAAATGATCGATATTCTTTTGAAGAGTGGCTGCAATTGAGTGCTAAAAATTCTGTTGAGAACAAAACTGAAACAAGCATTGTAAAAACCTCCGATACGCCCAAAAAAGCAGCTAAAATGGCACAAATTAATGCCTTTATAGCCACAAACCCTAAGATGAGTACTCCTTTGACAAACCCAGAAGAAATAACGATTAAAGACGCTCAGAAAATAAACAAGGAAGCGTTAATGACAGAAACACTAGCCAGGGTTTACTTAGAGCAAAAAAAATATAAAAAAGCCCTTCAAGCCTATAAAATATTAAGTTTGAAATATCCAGAAAAAAATAGTTTCTTTGCAAGCCAAATTAAAGTGGTACAAAAATTAATTAAAGAGAATTTATAGTCATGAGTACATTTACCATATTTCTAATCCTGATCCTTATTGTTAGTGTTTTACTAATGCTTGTTATTATGGTCCAAAACCCTAAAGGTGGCGGATTGTCTTCTTCATTAGGAGGAGGTTCAAGCCAAGTAGTTGGTGGCGTTAAAAAAACAGGCGACTTTTTAGACAAGAGCACTTGGACACTTGCCACGCTTTTAATTGTTTTAATTTTACTTTCAAACGTAGCTTTAAAAGGCAATTACGCGGGTGCAGATTCTAAACTTTTAGATACTGAAATTAATACTGCAGCTCCAGAAGTACTCCTTGAAGAAGCTGTTGAAGTTCCTGTGGAAACTTTAGAGGTTCCAGCAAAATCAGAAGATACTCAAGAGTAATACCCTGAAAGACAAAGGGTCTTTTTTAAGATATTTAAAATGCCAGCTTATGACAAGCTGGCATTTTTTTTTACGGTTTTGTCATAAAACTGAATTGGCACAATTTATGACACTAGTTGTGCATAAAATTAAATTATCTAAATAATCATATTATGGCTAAAATTAACATTAAACCATTGGCAGACAGGGTACTGATTGCCCCTATGGCCGCTGAAACCAAAACAGCTTCTGGAATATACATACCAGACACTGCTAAAGAAAAACCACAAAACGGTAAAGTAGTCGCGGTTGGTCCTGGCACCAAAGATGAAAAAATGACCGTAAAAGTTGGAGACACTGTACTGTACGGAAAATATGCAGGTACAGAACTTAAGCTAGAAGGCGCAGATTATATTATGATGCGAGAAAGCGACATTTTAGCAATTGTTTAATTAGAAACGAAAAAGAAATCATGGCAAAAGACATTAAATTTGATATAGATGCAAGAGATGGCCTTAAAAGAGGGGTAGACGCACTTGCAAATGCAGTAAAAGTAACTTTAGGCCCAAAAGGCAGAAATGTAATTATTAGCAAATCATTTGGAGCCCCTTACGTAACAAAAGACGGGGTTACGGTTGCTAAAGAAATTGAATTGGCAGACCCTTTAGAAAATATGGGTGCTCAAATGGTAAAAGAAGTTGCTTCTAAAACCAATGACCTCGCAGGAGATGGAACTACCACTGCAACTGTATTGGCACAATCCATCGTTAAGGAAGGCTTAAAAAATGTTGCTGCTGGAGCAAATCCAATGGATTTAAAAAGAGGTATTGACAAAGCGGTAGAAGCTATTGTAGAAGACCTTGCCAAGCAATCAAAAAAAGTAGGAGACTCTTCAGAGATGATCAAGCAAGTAGCTTCTATTTCTGCCAACAATGACGAAACTATTGGGGACCTCATCGCGCAGGCATTCGGCAAAGTGGGAAAAGAAGGTGTAATTACTGTAGAAGAAGCTAAAGGCACAGATACTTATGTAGATGTTGTGGAAGGTATGCAATTCGACAGGGGTTACTTATCGCCATACTTTGTGACTGATTCAGAGAAGATGATTGTAGAACTAGAAAGCCCTTATATCTTGTTGTTCGACAAGAAAATCTCTGCTATGAAGGATTTACTCCCTGTATTAGAGCCTGTAGCACAATCTGGAAAACCATTATTGATCATTGCAGAAGATGTAGACGGAGAAGCATTGGCTACTTTAGTGGTTAATAAATTAAGGGGGTCACTTAAAATTGCTGCAGTAAAAGCGCCAGGTTTTGGAGACAGAAGAAAAGCCATGTTAGAAGACATTGCAATTCTAACTGGAGGAACTGTTATTTCAGAAGAACGCGGCTTCTCTTTAGAAAATGTCACTATGGATATGTTAGGGACTTCTGAAAAAATAACCATAGACAAAGACAATACGACAGTTGTAAATGGTGCTGGTGATAAAAACAACATCAAGACAAGGGTCAACCAAATTAAAGCACAAATTGAATCTACTACTTCTGACTATGACCGTGAGAAGCTTCAAGAGCGTCTCGCTAAATTAGCTGGAGGGGTAGCGGTACTTTATGTAGGTGCGGCTTCTGAAGTAGAAATGAAAGAGAAAAAAGACCGCGTAGACGACGCCCTTCACGCTACAAGAGCAGCGGTAGAAGAAGGTATTGTAGCTGGTGGTGGTGTAGCTTTAGTGAGGGCTAAATCTGCATTGTCTAAAATTAAAGCACTTAATCCAGACGAGGAAACCGGAATTCAAATTGTGGCCAGAGCTATTGAAGCACCACTGAGAACCATTGTTGAAAACGCTGGAGGAGAAGGTTCTGTTGTGGTTTCTAAGGTAATGGAAGGTAAAGCAGATTTTGGATATGACGCCAAAACAGAAACCTATACCAACATGCTTAAAGCAGGAATTATAGATCCTAAGAAAGTAACTAGAG
>Ga0102890_1000497_pt1 | contig 10881 bp, 6 predicted proteins | sample Colrivmeta1552A3_FD_94876 | JGI IMG/M metagenome (GOLD analysis project Ga0102890, IMG submission 94876) | Estuarine microbial communities from the Columbia River estuary - metaG 1552A-3 | ecosystem: Environmental > Aquatic > Marine > Intertidal zone > Estuary | place: USA: Columbia River Estuary...
AGTCTTGCGCCGTGCCCTCGCCCTCTACGACCGCTTACTCATTCACGAAATGTCCCTTGGGGCCTGACACTAATTTCGCCTTATGCCCCACGCCCCCATCTTTATTCTTGGCAGCCACAAGTCTGGTACCAGCCTCTTGCGCTCCCTCTTGGATGGGCATCCAGATCTCTTCGTGATCCCCTTTGAAACGCATTTTATGGCCCTCCTGGGCCGCTGGATCACCTACAGCTACCGAAAGCAAGCGCCCGTAGACGATGCCAATTTTCTGGAAGGCTTGGTCGAAATCTTGGAATCCTATGCCCAATCGGTGGACCGTCAGGCGGATGTGGTCTTGGGCGACCGTCTCGATATGGATGCGGTGCGCGCCTTTGTGGGGGAAATGGATGAAGCCGACGACCCCATCCAGGCCCTGACCGTTTTAAAGCAATTGCTGCCCCAAGTGGTGGAGGGATTGGATTCGGCCCAGGGGAAACGGGCGGTGGAAAAATCCGTGGAACACCTGGAAGTAGCCCTGGAATTGGCCCAAACCTTCCCCAAAGCGCAATTCATCCACATCGTTCGGAATCCCTATGCCAATATGGTGGCCTTGCGCAAATTCAAAGCCAAAGACCAAGGCTATCCCTTGATCAACAAAGTATATAAATCCTTGGAGTCGGGATATTATTGGCTCCAAATGAATCAAAAGCTGATCCCGCACTATAAGGTGATACGCTATGAGGATTTGGCCCAAAATCCCGCTGTGGAGATGAAGGCCCTCGCCGAATTCCTCCAAATTTCCTTTGATGAAAGCTTGCTTGAGCCGACGCTGCTTGGAGATCCTTGGGGGGGCAACAGTGCATATGGCCAATTCAAAGCCATTTCAGCTGTACATCTGGATCGCTGGAAAGAGGAGATCACAGCACTGGAGGCCAATTTGGTGACCCAGCATTTTGGTCATGTTTTGGATCAATATGGCTATGAAAAATTGCCTTGGATGAAAGGGAAATGGAAGCCCACCAAGGGGGAGTCCCTGAAGCGCTATGTGTACAACCGCTTATATCCGTTGTACCTCCGATAGGGGTGGGGGTTTCGGGCGAAATTGGATGTGGGAGGGGGTAAGCACCCCCTAGCAGACTAGCCTTTCTCTGCCAGTGTAGCCTCCAGCTCTGCGACACGAGCGTTCAATGCTTCGGCCTCTTTTTTCGCGGCGGCCAAGTCGGCTTGCAAAGTCAAGTTGGCTTCTTGGAGTTCATCTCCTCGGCGACGCTCCTTGCGCGCTTGGTTCTCAAACTTTTCGGCTTCTTTTTCGGCCGAATAAATCTCCTTTTGATCCTTGCTTTGCACTAAAAAACTATAAACGGCGTAGAGTGCGACTCCAACAATAGCGGCGATGCGCAGGCTGCTATTGAATTCTTTTAAGGGAGGGACAATGTAAGATGCAGCAAAGGCAATTAATACCACGCTGCCAAACCCTAACAGGACTCGTTCAATCGTATTTGTGTTCATAACCTCGGGGAATTACTTCATGGAAGGTAGTAAAATTGTCAATGCGCTCTTTGTAGATTTCCCATTCTTAAACGCTTACCCTATGCGCAACGTACAAAAATGGTCCTGGGTTGTCGCCGTGGCCGGATTTCTCTTCGGATTTGACACGGTCGTGATTTCGGGGGCCAACGAGCCCATCCGTGAACTCTGGGATACCTCGGCTTTGTTCCATGGCACATTCATTATGTCCATGGCGTTGTGGGGGACTGTGTTGGGTTCTTTGTTCGGAGGCAAGCCCCTCGATACCTGGGGTCGAAAGCCCACGCTCATATGGATCGGGGCCTTGTTTACGGTTTCGGCCATCGGTTCTGGATTGGCGTGGGACCCCTATTCGTTCTCCTTCTTTCGCTTTATTGGTGGCGTCGGGGTCGGTGCTTCCTCCGTGGCCGCCCCCGCCTACATTTCGGAAATTTCCAGCGCTTCATCCCGCGGTAGACTGGTGGCTTTGTACCAGTTCAACATTGTTTTTGGAATCTTAATCGCCTTTCTGTCCAACTACTTCTTGGCGGGAGTTGGGGGAGCTTGGGACTGGCGTCTCATGTTGGGGGTGGAAGCCATTCCGGCCATCCTCTACACCGTCATGGTTCTGACCGTCCCTGAAAGTCCACGTTGGCTCGCCGTGAAAAAGGGCGATCCGGTGGCCGCCAAGGCCGTCCTCACGCAGCTTTTTGAAACCTCTCAGGAAGCGGAGGAAACGCTGCAGGCGATCCAAGCCGATGCGATGGCTACTTCTTCCAAGCCGGCCGTGCCCCTCTTCTCAAGAAAGTTCCGATTTCCCCTTCTGCTGGCCTTTCTACTTGCGATGTTCAACCAACTTTCGGGCATCAACTTCATCCTGTACTACGCCCCGTCCATCCTGGAAAATGCGGGTTTTGCGAGCAGTGAATCCTTGCTTTCTAGCGTGTCTTTGGGCGGAATCAACCTCCTGTTCACGTTTGTGGGCCTCTACTTCATCGATCGATTGGGTCGCAAGCAGCTGATGTACATTGGCTCCCTGGGCTACATCTTCTCCTTGTGCATGGTCGCATTTGCCTTTTACAGCGAGGCGGCCCCCATGTTCACGCTTGCGTTTATCCTGATGTTTATTGCGTCCCACGCGATGGGCCAAGGGGCGGTTATCTGGGTGTTCATTTCCGAAATTTTCCCGAACTCTGTCCGCGGCGCGGGACAATCTTGGGGTACCGGCACGCATTGGGTTTTTGCTGCGATGATCACCCTCCTTGGCCCAGTGGTTCAGGAGGCCTTTCCGGAAGGTTGGCCGATTTTTGTCTTCTTTGCGGGCTGCATGATTTTGCAGCTTGGTTTCACCCATTGGATCATGCCCGAAACCAAAGGCAAATCCCTGGAAGAACTTCAGCATGACCTAGAGCGATGAAGCAAATCCTTTGCTTTGAGAAAGTGCTTTTTAATGGATAGCTCGTTGGCTCAATGGGCGGTGACGGTACACCGCCGAGCGAGCAAGTAACTCTAGTCTTCGATTTGGGCGTCTTCGATGACTTCGGCCTCGCCGAGGTCTTCCTCCTGTTGGACCTGTCCAAACTGCTGGCCCAATGCACCGAGCTTTTTGCGCAGGAATCGGCTGAAGGCCCAAAATCCCACCAAGACCAGTACGTTAAAGCCCGCATAGATATACCACAGGGTCATGACCCAAGGCGATTGCGAGCTCAATACGTAGGCAATCACTCCCGCAATGGCGATGCGCAAGGCGGTTGTGCCGATCCGGCGCGGGGTAACGAGGCGCGTTTGGCTTTTTAAATCCTGGAAGGGGTGAGGCATCATGGGGCAAAGGTAGCCGTGGAACGAAACATCTGGCCCCGCTGGAGAAAATCCCCGTTTTCGTTCAAAATGAGACCTAAAGGGGTAGGTCTGGGAATATGTACCCGTTGTGTACCCGGTTTGAAATTATCACATGCCATATTGAACCTTCATTAAAGACTGTTCACAGTGAGAAAATTTCTTTTCATCCTAACTTTTGTAGCCTCGTATAATCTATTCAGTCAAGCGGAACGGCCACATCCGCAGTTGTTAATTGATGACTTAGTTCACTGGGTGGATGATGAAATAATCATAAGATTTAACGATGATTTAAATGTCACGTTTAATCAAAACAACGAAACGGAAATTGCAGTAGTTGACAGAGTTCTTAAGAGGTACTCAATTCAAGAGGCTGAACAACTTTTTCCATTTCAAAAGCCAATTCCAAGTGGTGAAAAGGGATTTCATACCTACTCGGGAAAATATGTAGAATACCCCAAGCTCACCAATATTTATCGAGTGAGATTTGATTCAAATGGAGATGCAATGCAGGTCTTTGAATTAATGGATGAACTGCAGAATTTGGTTGGCATCATTAAATATGCCGAACCGAATTATTTGATGAAAACGGATGCACTTACTCCAAATGACAGTCTCTATGCATTCCAGTACAACGCATCACAAATGAACGTAGATAGTGTGTGGCATGTGATGCAAGATAGCTCGATAACAGACGATGGGATAGTTATCGCAATCATTGATACCGGAGTTGATACAAATCATGTTGACTTGCAAGGGAAGCGATTCACCAATTATATAGAAGCAAATGGGTTGCCCGGCGTCGACGACGATGGGAATGGTTTTATCGATGACGTAAGTGGTTGGGATTTTGTTAACCTTGACAATCATGCTGCCGATGATAACTCACATGGAACCCACTGCGCTGGTATTGCAGTAGGCAAACATAACTCGAAGGGGATAGCTGGGATTTCAAAAGGGGCTAAATACATGCCCATTAAGGGCTTGGAAAGTTCAGGGGGGTCCAATTCGGCAACACTTGCACAAGGCGTTGTTTATGCTGCCAACAATGGAGCCGATATTTTGAGCATGAGTTTTGGTGGATATGGACGGTCTCTAGCTCAAGAGAATGCTTTGGCATATGCATATGCATTTTCACTTCCGGTTGGAGCTGCTGGGAATGATGCACTTTGTATTCGTAATGATGGATTTCTATGTCCAGACGGGAGGTATCCAGCGCCCATGTATCCAGGAGCTCTTACTTATGTTCTTGCGGCTCAGGCAACTCAACAAAATCCTGGTTGGAATGGGTATCGTGTGTGGTTCTCAAATTATGATTTTGATGGACCGACTTTCACGGATTACCCGGATGAATTCAATTATGAAGTTTATGCGCCCGGTGCAGGGATCATTTCAACTATCCCAGGAGGGGCCTACGCGAACTATAGTGGGACTTCAATGGCTTGTCCTGCAGTTGCTGGGTCCGTTGCCATGTACAAGGCATTCCGCCCCAATAATACCAAGGAAAAGTTGTTTATCGATTACATCATGTCATGGTATGACATTGATGGGACCTTTACAAAAAACCAAGGTTGGGCTAGCCCTGCAAGTTTTCCTTCAATAGATATTGTTAAGGCCATTTGGCCAGAAGAGAAGCCTTTGATTTGGATGAAGTCATTCACAATGCTTGATACGGCTTTGGGTGATGGTGATTTTCACCTTGATGCTGGAGAAATTGTAAATGGTAGAGTGGATGTCAAAAACCTGGGCACTTATTCTGACAGTATTTATGTTGGTGTGCGTCTTTCACGTTTTGAAGACAAATCTGTTATCCATTTCATGGATTCTGTAAGTTTCTTGGGTTCCATAAGTAGCTATGCTTCGATGTCAAACGTTACATCACAATTCAAATTTCAAGTTGATAGTGGAGTAGTGAATGGAAGAAATATTTCGTTTAATGTTTACTCTTGGACCCCCGGTGGTGACACAACAAGCCAAGACATTGTATTTGAGGTACAAGCGGGATGCGAGTACAATGGTATCTATCCAGGGACAACCTATTGGACTCCTGATTGCCAGGTAATTATTACTGGAAATAGTGCATTTGATACCCTGGTAATTGCTCCAGGAACAAAAATTCAAATAGACGGGGGGCGTGGTATTGCATACAATAATATCACGGCAATTGGTAAGCCTGATTCACTAATCGTTTTCACCAAGAATATTAACGGGTGGCAACGATGGGAAGAAATAAAAAATGTTGGGACCGACATGGCAGTTTTCAAATACTGTCTGTTCGAATATGGAGGTAGATCTTCGCAGTGGGGCTCGGAAATAATTGGCCCAGGTAGCAAAGTTTCTTTCGAAGATTGCATTATACAATATTGTAATTCGTGGTATGGATATGGCTGGAACATAATCAAGCCTTCAGGGAATGCCTATGTGAAAGCAACCAATATTCAATATTGTATTTCTAATCTACCCATTGTGGGTTTAGACTCGTATAATTGGCAGGGTGAATTTGCAAATAATCTCGTTTCTGGAAGCATTTACGAACAATACTACGGGGAGCAACCAGCTATCGCATGTGGTTCAGTTAATGATATTGAGAGGGTTCGAAATAACACGTTGTTAAAGCATGGATATCAAGCGCCTGGGAATGCTTTCAATTTGAGAAGAACTGGGTATGTTATCGGAGTTCGTGATGGAAATGGTGGTGGAGCAACATTTTCTAATTACATCAATAATGTCATCGACAGCAATTACTATGGTCTTACGGATAATGTGAGTATTGAGTCCAATATTTTTGATTTTCAAGAGAATCCGTCTTTCCCGGTTCTAAATGGCTCAACCAAAAAACTATCTAGGCCTAAAAAGGAAACTCACGGCCATGTCTTTACCATACGACTTGATTCTTCTGATATCAATATTTACAATGACCCATATCATAAGCTCATAGGACTGGGCAACCATAAGATTGAAGTCGAGTTTAATAGGGCTATGAGGACTTCCGTGACACCATTTGTAACTTTTGGCGTTCGTCAGCCATATACTCAAAATATTATCGCAGATTCTTCATATTGGTCGGCAGATAGTATTGTTTGGACGGGTTATTTCAATGTGACCCAACTTACAAGTTCAGACGGTTATAACAAGGTATCAGTTCGGAATGCAGTCGACAATGAAGGATTCGATATACCTATTGAAGATTACCGATTTGAATTTCAGCTTAATGTTGCTGGTGTTTTAAGTACTGGGTTCTCGGCTTTTGGAGATTCAAGTTCTATTAAGCTTGATTGGACACGTCCTGACTCAATTCCCGATTTGTTGGGATACAACCTTTACAGATCAGATACAACTGTGGATGTGAATGGGGATGGAATATTTGGCGACACAGTCTTGATAAATTCTTCCTTGCTCTTAGATACCAATTACCGGGATAATAACGTGATTGGTGGTAATTATTATCTCTATTTCTACTCATCACTGAGAAGTAATCTTACAGAAAGTCAGAGGAGTATAGGTGTTTGGGCTTCTCCTTATGCATCAAAACCAAGGGTTCGAACGGATAAAGCAATTGAATCGACAGGCTCGCAAGGTTCAGTTCAATTCAACTCAGGTGTTGATCCCAATTTCATTGCAACAGAGGCCAGATTCCAATTTGGCTCGTCTAAAACGAGCTTAACAAATAGCACATCTTGGGAGAATGTGGGTAGTACGTATTATGAAGTACCGTATTCCAAGTCTGTACAGAGTCTCTTGGCTGGTGAGGTCTACTACTACAGGGTTCAGGCAAAAAACAATCTTGGATTGAGAACAGGCAAAATAGATTCTCTTTTAACCCGTTCGACACCAGTTGTATCCTTATTGTCAGATTCTGTTTTATGCTTTTCGGATAGTCTGACCTTGAATGTTCAAGCTTTGACTCCAGACACGACGCTAATCGTTTCGGTTGATTTTGGTGACGGGACTGTGAAGCAAGGAAGCCAGCTCAAGCACAAGTACACTTCACATGGATTAAAAACGATCACTGTCACGTTGACCGGTTCCTTCAGTGTAGAAACAGTTACCACGAAGAGTGTTGAGATACTGCCACAGAATATTTCGGTTATCCCAACATTATCGGGCCCAACGACATTCTGTGTAGGTGGTGCAGTGACGATTACCTTACCTCAAGGTCAGTCTCAGTACACCTGGAATACTGGTGACACAACGAATAGTATAATTGTCACATCTACAGGATCTTACACCGCTTCATATGTGAATGCATATGGCTGTTTTGTCTCCAGTTCAGCCGTAAATGTTGTAGTAAACAATTTGTCTACCCCCGCGATTACGGCTGCAAACGCCGCGACTTCGTTCTGTCAAGGTTCGAGTTTGACCTTGGCGGCACCTGCTGGAATGACGGCCTACCAATGGAGCTTGAATGGCACGGCCATTTCTGGTGCGACTTCCGCCAGCTATTCGGCAACTTCTGCTGGTAGCTACACGGTGTTGGCTACGAATGCTTCAGGCTGTTCTTCTTTGAGTGCCGCCTTCGCCGTGACGGTGGACGCTCTGCCTTCTGCGGTGATTTCGGCAGGTTCTGCAACGACGTTCTGCCAAGGCGACTCGGTGGTGTTGAGTGCCCCAGCCGGCTACAGTTACCTCTGGAGCAACGGTGCAACTACGTCTAGCATTACGGCTAAGACTGCCGGTACGTATAGTGTAGTGGTCACGAATGCTTCAGGCTGTTCGGTAGCGTCTTTGCCTGCGACAGTGACGGTTAACTACATCCCAACTATGGCGGTTACGACCACGGGAAGTACGTCCTTCTGTTCGGGTGGCTCTGTCACGTTGACGGCAGCTGGTGGATTTGCTTCCTACCTCTGGAGCAATGGAGCCACTACGCAGAGCATTATTGTGAATGCTGCAGGCTCCTACACGGTAACCGGCTATACCGCTGCGGGCTGTACGTCGAGCAGTTCGGCGACGTCTGTGGTGGTGAGTGCTTTGCCGGTGGCGAGTGTAAGTGCGAGTGGTTCTACGACGTTCTGTATGGGTGACTCGGTGGTGCTCAGTGCGCCAGCGGGGTATAGTTACCTCTGGAGTACGGGAGCTACGACGCAGAGCATAACAGTAACGAGCGCTGGAAGCTATTCGGTTACGTTAACGAATACAGCTGGTTGTAGCTCGACGAGTGCAGCAACTACGGTGACGATATCAACCATCAGCGCACCAACGGTAGTGGCAAATGGCGCAACGACGTTCTGCCAAGGAGGTAGTGTGTCGCTCTCAGTGCCTTCCGGTCTTGGATCGTATCTCTGGAGCAATGGCGCCACGGGCTCTACGATTACGGTGAATACAGCCGGAACCTATTCCGTGACGGTGACGAATGCAACCGGATGTAGCGCCACTTCAACTGGGGTCGCTATAGGCGTTGATCCATTGCCTTCGGTGGTAGCCACGGCACAAGGTTCAACGACTTTCTGCCCGGCAGATTCCGTGCAATTGATAGCCAATCCTGGCTTGAGCAACTACGTTTGGAATACGGGTGAAACGGGCCCATCCATTTGGGTAAAGGCCGCTGGATCCTACTCGGTGCAGGCTGACAATAGCACCGGTTGTACGGGCAGCAGCAATGCCATTTCGGTGACGTTGAGCCCCGTACCCGTGACGCCGACCATTTACTACTCCAACAATGCCAACTTGCTGATTAGCTCTGCGCCAGCGGGCAACCAGTGGTACTTGAATGGGGTGGCAATTCCGGGGGCGGATTCTACGACATGGTATCCTACCCAAAATGGCTTGTACTCCATCATTGTGACTAATGCGGCAGGATGTTCGTCCGAATCAGCTCAGTTCAATTACGTGAACATTGGCACGGATGAATGGCTGAAGGCTCAAGTTAAACTCTTCCCGAATCCGAACAGTGGTCAGTTTTCGGTAACATATCCGGAGGAGCTGAACATTAAAACGGTCCGAATGATCGACGGCCTTGGCCGCGTTCTCCTCGAGTGTGAGGCGCCAGACAACCGCGTGGAAGTGGACCTTGGATTAGCACCAAGTGGTATGTATCGATTGGAGTTGATGGGTGAGCAAGGCTACTTGTACTTGCCTGTGACGATTCAGAAGTGATGAGTATATCCTGAGGTATTAAGATTTATTAGAGCGACTATGTTGAATTTTTTCAATCCAAGGATTCTGCTATTCCTAGGCTTCCTCTTCTTAGTTCACGAGATTCAAGCGACGAAATGGTATGTGTCTACGAATGGTAATGATTTGAATTCGGGCAACTTAAGTAGTCCGGTTTTGACAATTCAAAAGGCTGTTGATATTTCATCAAGCGGTGATACGGTTTTTGTCGAGACTGGAACTTATTCATCATTTTTAGTTTCGAATAAAAATCTCAGTATCATTGGTACTGGGGGTATATCCGTAGTCTCTGGAAATAATGTTTCAAGGGTAGTTACTATTATAAATGGTAAGGTTACACTTGAGAATTTCAAGCTTACCGATGGCTACGCTACCAATTCGATAGTGGCGTTCAGAGGTGGCTTGATATACAGCGAGTTTGATTCAATATGGGTGAAGAACTGTGTTTTTGAAAATGGTTATGCATCCCTAGGGGGTGATTATTACGCTGGGGGGAGCCATCCAACCTTTATTAATTGCCAATTCAAAAGAAACCAGTCTACATTGAAAGTGCCATTAAATGATGGTTCAATGTTTTTGGTAGACAATGGGAACTCAGCCCAGTTTTATAATTGCTTTGTCGATGGCTACAATCATCCGCATATTTTTAGCTCAGGTTATACTCATAGAATCTTTAATAGCACATTCGTTAATATCCAAACAGATTGGTTTGTTCAACCGTGGTATTCGAGTGATCAGTTCGTTTTTAAAAATTCTCTTCTAGTTGAAAAAGCAGGAGAGAGCCCGCGAATCTTACCTGACCTGAGTAATTTATGGAATGGATGGCTGGGAACCATTGAGTTCTCAAATTCACGATTGCCAAGTATTACATCTAATTATAGCCATTCTACAGGTGGAACATTAATAGTAAACACTTGCGATGATGAACCTGTAGTATTTACGAATTCATCTTCAGGGGATTACTCTTTGTCTCTTCTTGATTATCACCACAACGTAGGGGATACAAACGGCACATTTTACCCAGATATATTCGGTACTCAACGCCCGGACCAACAGGGACTCGTAGATCTTGGTTACATAGAGTCCAATGCTTCTTGGTGTGAATTGAGTACAGCTCGTTTAACAAAGGGGTACAATCAAGTAGGGTGTGAAACTTTTGAAGTTTGGATGAATGGGGACCAAACACTCAATACCACATGGTCAACAGGCCAACTTGGTGATACAGTTGTATCTACCATATTGAATTCTGGTTATGTCAGTTTTACGACAACAAATGCTTACGGATGCATTATAGTCGATTCACTTTACATCCCGTTACCCACGGCTTTAACGAGCACGGCCAGTGTGACGAGTAGCTTCAATGGATATGGGGTGAGCTGCAATGGTGGTTCAAATGGTGCGGCGAGTGTTACTGCCTCAGGTGGAGTGGGTCCATACACGTATTCCTGG
>Ga0102890_1000509_pt1 | contig 10761 bp, 6 predicted proteins | sample Colrivmeta1552A3_FD_94876 | JGI IMG/M metagenome (GOLD analysis project Ga0102890, IMG submission 94876) | Estuarine microbial communities from the Columbia River estuary - metaG 1552A-3 | ecosystem: Environmental > Aquatic > Marine > Intertidal zone > Estuary | place: USA: Columbia River Estuary...
ATTCCAGAGAGTTATGTGCATCAACTAAAACACAGAGTTGTATATCGACGTAGAGAAGATCGTGATTTGATGATAGTTCCGTACAATATGTCCATTATGATGGATTGGGATTCACACATAAATGTTGAATTCAGTGGATCTGCATATTGTGCATTATATATGTACAAGTATTGTTACAAAGGTGCATCAAAAACGGAAAGAATCTGTTTGAGTAACGAGGAACAGCAAGACTCAAGAGATGAGGTTAAGCTCTTCATGTATGGGAGAACAATGTCGTCTATGTCAGCGGTATGGCGATTATATGGATACCAGGATTATCCAGCACCAGATCCTCCTGTCTGCACAATTAAAGTTCGAACTAAAGCCCAATTAGACGACTTTGAGACTCGAGGTGAAGTAACAGATTTACAGATATATTACAATCGACCAAATGTTCTAAACAACCTGAAGTTCACCGAATTCTTTAGCAAGTACAACAGCTCTACAAACCTACCGAAATATTATCAAGATAATCCCAACACTGAAAATGATGTAGAACTGAATCGGCATTATTTCAAAATATATATTGGGCAAAATCAACTAATTCGCTATGTGTTTTGTCCTTTAAAATCATTGAAGAGATGTGTTCGGATGGAAATGCAATACATAACTAGCGGGGACATATATTATCTTCGTTTGATTCTGTTGAACAGGACAGCTATGAATGATCAAGATGTATTAACCTATCATCCTGAAAGAGGAGGGGGAGACCCTATCATATTTAGCAGCTATCAGCAATCTGCTATTGCTCATGGATATGTAGACAGCATTGTCGATGTGCGAGCAACATTTGATGAAATGTGCATAAACGGAACAGGTCAAGAGTGCAGGAGTTATTTTGTCATACTGACTCTTCATGGATATGCCACTCGTGACATTTTTGATGATGTAAATAGACGAAGATGCATGTATCGTGATTTTATAATTTTTGATGATCATACAGAAACAGAAGATATTGCGTATATCAAGATGTTACAATCTTTAGAGCGTCAATTCCGCAAGAGTAATTCATCACTGGAAAAATTTGGTTTCCCAAAACCTAATAGAGTGCCAACCAAAGTTGAGGAAGAAATAAGGCTTTGGATAAATGATGAAGCAATTGCAAGACAGCGTGTTGAACTTGAACATCTTAACGAAACATTTCCTAACAACAACGAACAGCAGGTTGCATTTGACAATATAATGAGGTCAATTCTTTCATTCAAGGCAGCAAATCGTGATGATGTAAATGAGCACGTATTTCATTTCATAAGTGGACCTGGTGGGACTGGTAAATCATGTCTGTTCAAGAAGTTGCATGCTGCATGTCGTAGTCATGGAATTCTTATATCGCTTTGTGCCTCAACGAGTCTTGCTGCTTTAATTTTTGAAGGTGCTTCAACTGCACATTCTTTATTTGGATATCCTGTAGAAGATGAAGAGGATATTGATGATATTGATCTTCCTACGTGCAATTTGAGGAAAGAACGTTGTGAATTTTTGTATCAAGTGTATGTCATATTCTGGGATGAATTCATATCAAACGATCGCATGCTTATTGAAGCTGTAATTGATGCATTTAAGATAATATGGGAAAAGCCACGTTTTTATGTATTTGTCTGTGCAGGTGACTTTAGTCAGGTGAGTTTATCCAAACTGAAGTTTGATTTTTTTCCAACGGATGACAAAATATCTAAATTTTGTCATGGTATCAACCAAGACTCTACCTATTGTGAAATGTAATGACAAACGTTCCATATTGGAAGCCCTTATATCATCAAATATTGATATTTGGAGTAAATTCAATATACACCCATTAACAACCAATATGCGTCTCGCTACTGCTGCAGCGGCAAGAGCTCGAGGAGGTTACATTACTCCTGAGGAGGAGGATCAGCTCAATTATGCAGAAATGTTGATAGATGTTAGCATGAATAGAAACTCACCATGGTGTCGAGTAATTGAAGCAGTTGATGAAAACATTTCAAGATTAGCTTTACCTTTCATGAAATATTACACAGACACTGAGTGGGAGCGAGCATTGGATTGGTTATATCCAGGTCAACAATTGGACCATACAGCAACTATTCTCTGTGCAACTAATGAAAGTGTGGATATGTGGAACTCTGTTGCCCAAAGTATGAATTTATCGCCACCAAAGACCCTTTTGTCAAAAGATTCCTTTTCTGAAGTAGATGATCCTCACGGTCACATAAAAAAAATGCTGACTAAAACTGTTCTAAATAGATTCAAGAAAAATGGCATTCCAAATCATGAACTTACATTGAAGATAGGTGATGTTTGCCTTGTGACAAGAGCATTAAAGGGGGTGGAGATTGCGAACAACTCAAGAGTATTGATTGTAGCCATAGGGGAACATACTATTACAGTAAGAACCATGGGAGAAAATACAGAAAGAACAATAAAAATACCACGAATATCATTCAAATTCAGATTGCCATATGGAAAGTCATACCAAATGATCAGGAAACAATTTCCCCTGCGCTTAGCATATGCAATGACATACAACAAAAGTCAAAGTCAAACACTATCGAAGGTTCTTCTTGATGTGACATCACCTCCATTTAGTCATGGTCAGCTTTATGTTGCTTTAAGCCGAGTACGTGATTGTCAAAATATTGTCATGTATTTAAAGAGAGAACAATTAACAGAGATTCAGATTGATAGACAGACAATGAGCTTTGTACCAACTATCGAGAATATTGTTTACCAAGATGTTATTACTTTAAACAACTAATGAGCTTTGTACCAACTATCGAGAATATTGTTTACCAAGATGTTATTACTTTAAACAACTAGATATTCCAAAGAAACATGAACTATTCACTGAACAATATATTTCATCATATGAAACGTGTTTAGATCAAACTTTCCAATTCACTGTCACCTGGTAGTATTGACTGTCCAATGATAACTTCTGAAACGAATTTATTATTTCTCTCAATAATCAACGTCAGTTCCGATTCGGTAGAATCGTCCATAATGATTGATTTACCAACCTCAACTTTTTGTTTTGGCCAAATAACCTGCTGCAATAATGCACGAGCAATTTTATTAGAAAAAAGTGAAAAACACTGAATAGGAAACGCGTTTTCCTCATTGTTCTCTTGAACATCAATGTGAATGATCCAAAGATTATCTCCAAGCGAAGAACTTTTCACCCAATGTGCCGTAAGATTACTAAATGGTTTGAACTCTTCTTCACCAAGGTAAGTAATCTCATTTTTCCTGTTACATAGATGTTTTAAAAACTCTTTTGCGTCGTAGAAGTTTTCAAAAGCCCAACCGTACGGTGTCTTATCTGGACACTGTAATGGAATGATGCTATGGACTCTCTCTTTTTTTTCAATAAGATTCGGCTTTAGTTTTGGAGGATTATTGGAAGAAGATAGATTGGCCACTGAAGTATTGCTGGAAGGAGTAGGTTTCTTCTTTACTGGTGTAATAACTTTCGCAACAGGAGTATTTTTGGAATTGAGATGAGTCGACTTATCCTTTATTGCCATGGTTGAATCAACATTTAATTCCGTTTTGAATGAATTATCTCAAAAAATGTCACAGTAGTTTATATTAAACTACAGAACGATAACTAGATAACTGTGAATAACTGGAGATAACTGCATCCAATAACTGCCGATAACTGCCAATAATTGCTGATAACAGACAATAACTGACGATAACTGCAAATATCTGACGATAACTGAAAATATCTGACGATAACTGCAAATAACTGGCAATAACTGCCTATAACTGCCAAAAACGGCTTATCCGATAACTGCAAATAACTGACAATAACTGACAATAACTGAAAATAACTGAGATTAACTGATAATAACAGAGAATATTTGATCATTGGCATTAGCTTACACTGACTTAAAAAAAATTTGTAATAAATAATGCTCATAAATTTAAGATGAGTGAAGTGAATAGTGTTGTAGAAACCGCCGTCGAGCGTACCTCCTGGGGGAAGTCCAGAAATGAACTGCTGTGTCGCTTCCACAATAGTGGAGGACTTCACCGCATTTCTGGAGATGCACCCCTTGAAACACGAATCCTCACTCATGAAGAAAATCACGTAAATTCACGGATCATTGATATTCCTGGTGTAGTCAACAAACTCCAATTGGACGGTCGATCTACATCAGGCATTAAAATTAATGGAGCAAATACAGATGTTGCGGATCCTCCACCTTATTGTCATATATTCAAAGCAAATAGTCCATCGTCAAAGAGAACTCGCATAGCTGCTATTGCCTACCATAAAGAAGCATGCAAATTGGTCAAGAGAAACACGAAGAACAGAAGAGTCAAGAACGCCAACAAAAAAAACTTTAAACGAAAATATTTCCTTAAAAATGTCAAGCTTCCATCAAGTTTAGCATCTAACAAAAACATTAATTTTCTGACTATCGAAGAAATAAAAGAAAGAATAGTGGTATGTGATGGAGGTAACACAGATAACGATGGCATGCAACCACTGGAAAAAGACATTTACTGTCTTAAAATTCGTAATGGTGATTTATGGGTTGCAGATACATTAAATGCTTCAACAGGCCTACATTATATATCAACATCTGAATCCTACTCAACATTCATACGTCTTCCGAGAAATGAGTCACTTCAAATATTAAGCGACAGTCGACGATTATGCAATGCTATGAGAATATGCGCTTTAACTCAGCGTGTATCGTTAAGTAGAGGCAAACAACGACATGTTTACCTAAATGGCACAAACAAGTATTGCTGTGTTGGTGCACAACCTGGAAGAAATGTCAAAGGCGTATTATCAGGTCTTTACAGGATTGAACAAGGATTTCCAAGCGAACATTGGGATATCCTTCATAATACTCTGAGGCAAGCTGAACACGCTTTTGATAAGTATGTAAATACAGACGTTATCCGTCACATTACATGCGCAAAATCACGCATCAATTTTGCAACTATGGTTCCATCTCCTTCCTCTTCTGATAATACTAAAGTGTCAAGATATTACAATGGAGTGAGTTTTGGTGTTAATGTTCACCTGCGAGCTCATACCGATAAAGATTTTACTATGTCTATTGTTCAAGCCCATATTGAAAGACAAGAATATAAAAATTGTGATGCAGTTATTTGCTATTTTGCATTCCCAAGAATTGGAATAGCAGTAGCGCTTCGACCAGGTGACTTCCTTCTATTCAATCCTCAAGAGCCTCATTGCATATCATCTAGATGTCAAAATGGCGATGAAATTTTTTCTCTGTCTTCATACTTGAAAACAGCCATCGTAGGTCTTAATGACAATAGCAATACCACAATTTAATAGCCAATATAGATGTGACATAGTTCACACATGATCAAATAACTGCTAACAACTGCGAACAACTGCAAAAACCTGAGAATAACTGCGAATAACTGGTAATAACTGCCACTAACTGAAAATAACTGCTTATAACTGCGAATAACTGCTAATAACTGCCACTGCGACTGCGCATAACTGCGAATAACAGCGAATAACTGCAAATAACTGCAAATAAATGAAAATAACTGCAAATAACTGCAAATAACTGCAAATAACTGCAAATAACTGCAAATAACTGCAAATAACTGCAAATAACTGCGAATAACTGCGAATAACTGCAAATAACTGCGAATAACTGCAAATAACTGCGAATAACTGCGAATAACTGCGAATAACTGCAAATAACTGCAAATAACTGTGAATAACTGTGAATAACTATAAATAGCTATAAATAACTGTTAATAACTGTAAATAACTGCTAATAACTGCATATGACCACGAATACCTGCGACTAACTACTGATAACTGCAAATAACTGCAAATAACTCCCAATCATATCAAATGTACTACCTATTAATAATATGTAACTATGATGTTCAAAGACTTATGGAAATAGGTAACTGTACCTCATGCCAGTAGTATCTACGTACGAAGCGGTGCTGTACACGTGTTTATCTACATCAACTCAAAAATTCTTATGGTCTCACAACACCAAGAACTACATCGTGGACAATGATTAGAAGTTCGGCACTGCCATAAATAATACTACGATGGCAGAAGATGAACCGGCATCCCTTCACGACAAAGGAAACACCAACGCCATGACTTGCGTCACGAAGCTACGAAATAATTTAACTGATGGTAACCTTCTTGACAATAATGTGTCAGATATTCATTTACGGCTTTCTATATTGGAAAACATATTAGCATCGAAACAGAAAACGCTAGCTGTGTTGACAGAAAAATTTGCTTCGTATGCAATGATCATAAAAAAATTGGAACGATATTTGCAGCAAAAATCAAAGAGTGTGTCAAATGTTCTTACCAATCCGACAAAACAAACCCAAAAAAATTCAAAGCAATTATCACTCGATACGTCTCCTACGGTTGACCTAACGGAACAAAAAAACAAACGATTGCATAAATGGAAGTTGGCCCCTCTTAGTACGAGAGACACCATCAACACAAGGCAAGATTCAACTAACACAGAAACGCCTTTATTTGTTGTATTTGAAAAGCCCGATTGCCCTTCCATAGAAGATACTGATTATGAGCCTGAAAGCAGTGAAGAAGATGAATTGTATTCAGACGAAATAGGCAACAACGTAACACGGCAGAAACGGAAGAGACTACATGAAACAGGAACTGAATGTACTACAAGTAAAAAAATTATTCGAAATAATAGTGATCAACGGAGAATTACGTTGGGGAATGCTGGACTACAAAATCAAAATGTCATTTGCTATTCGAATGCTATTTTTCAAGCAATAGCAAGTTGCAACCATCATACAACACTTTTCCAGAATTTTCCTACAGACAACCAACGATGTTTCAAATTGAACTATGAATTTATCACGTTAATAAATTCAATGACAACTCAATCCGAATCTGTTGATCCTCGACATTTTATCAAATCATTCACAGATAACTATACGGAATTCAAGGACGAACAATGTACGTAATTTTGCAAACTCATTACATTTGACACAGCTATACTAATTGGATCATTCTTCTTCAATTGTACTTATTCAATAACGTTTGTTACAAATTCAGCGGACGCAGATGAGTTTTTTTCACTGATGAAAGAAATGTTGTTGAAAGAACTTTTTCCATCACCGGATGATTTAACAATTCCACTTCATCCAAATAATATCGAATTCCGTTCCACGGTGAAAGAATTTTGGAATTTGTTCGAGTCGGGACTGATTGAACAGAGAATTACGTGCATGAAATGCATGAACGTTACCATCAAACAAGATTCGTTCATCTCACTTCCGTTGCAATTTCCATATCAAAACTTTCACGACAATGCGAATGATACAAAAAAAACAATTTCACTGATAGATCTATTCCACCACTATCAATGTGATGATGATGATTTTATACCAAATTATGAATGCGCCTTTTGTTTAGATCGACAACAAGCAACAAAGACATATAGAATATGTAAATACCCACCCATACTATGCATCAGAATAGGACGCATGAGGAACGATCGATCAATCATCGAAAATCCAGTTCTATATCCGTTAACTGGATTAGAACTAAATGACGGCTTACGCGATTCCAATACAACACCAGTTGGAAAATGCGTTTACAACCTTATTGCAGCTGTGAATCACCAACCTAAAAGTAGCGACAAAGGTCACTACACGGCAGTTACAAAACACCAAACCACAAATTCATGGTTTGAATACGATGATGACGATGTTCACAGGATTAACTTTGTTGGAAGAAATAACAATTTCTCAGCGGTAAGATATCAACGCATGGCTTCGATTTTATTCTTTGAAATTGACAAAAGCGTATGAAGCAGTGAGAACCTTTTTGATAGGTCAGATGGAACACCTTTTCAATTTATCAATTAGTTGTATAAGGTAACATTTTCCAGGATTTATGTCAGTCCAAGAAGATAAATTAGGTATTATTAGAAGCCTGCGTAGTTATATGTAATTCAAATTTCACCAAGTTTGCTAAAATCACTATTTTATAATTCCCTTCGTGGTGATCCATCTACAATGACTATACATAATGAACAATACCTATAAAAAACTGCAAATAGAAATATGGTTAATAAGTGCAAATAACTGCGAATAACTGCAAATCACTGCTAATAAATGCGATTAACAACGAATAACTGCAAATCACTGCTAATGAATGCATTAACAACAAATAACTGCAAATAACTGTGAATAACTGCAAATAACTGCGAATAACTTCGAATAACTTCAAATAACTGCAAATAACTGCGAATAACTAAAAATAACTGCCGATAACTGCTAATAACTGCAAATAACTGTGAATAACTGAAAATAACTGCGAATAACTTCGAATAACTGCAAATAACTGCGAATAACTGAAAATAACCGCCCATAACTGCAAATAACTGTGTTACAACTGTTTACACATGCGCGGGAAGAACACTACAATAATACATTCATCAAGTGACAAAAAATTCAGACATTTCTTGATAATTCAGTTCTAATTCATCTCTGCGATTATTGCACCTAAATAATACCTGCAAATACCTACAACACTGACGACATCGGCAACATGACCAATACCGAACAAGATGCGACATCTCCGAAATCAACAACACCTGCAAAAAAACCCAGGAGTAAGGTCTATTGCAAAAGCTACAGAAGAAAATTGAATTCTTGCACCAGTTGGTCACAAGCAAATAAAAAAGGATTCTGCGTCCGTTGCTTCGACGAGGGATGGCCTGCCGTTCTGGATCAGATTAATGATCAAAAAAAAATACTTGCGGTCCAAAATCACGACCCCCCCTCCGCGGTTTTGCGTGCCGATCTGGATCAGATACATACTCAAACAAAACCATCGGAGTCACCTCTCCCTCTAAATAAAAATTCAACTCCTCGAGAGGATACGTGCACTGAAATTTTTAATCAGGGAGTCACTACATTGCCAGCCGAAGGATTACTTGCGCTCCAAAATTACGACTCCCATCCTTCTGAAGCATATTTTAACGAAGGAACCCAAATTAATTCTATCAATGTATCATCGCAAGAAACAGAGGAACGCATCAAAATAATTGAAGAACAAGTCAGACAAAACAATGATATAATTGAAACTCTGCAAAATGAAGTGATAAATATGGAACGGAAAATTAAAAAATTACAAAAAGATGTGAATTTTGCTGAACTCTTCAACTCCGATATCAGCGACATTGACGACAACAACGAAACAGCTACCAACAACAATGACCAAAACGAGAATAACGACGTCAACATCAATTACATCGACGACATCGAACGAATTAACAATGTTTACAACGGAACCGGTGTTTGCATTGCATCATCATGTAAAGCAGATCCCTCCCACAAATGTTTCAGTTTGACGAAAGAAAAATTGTGTGCACATACCATTGACCATTTTATGCTGAACGATGTAGGAGACTATGTCATGTTTCCATCTAATTGTTTTCATCGTGGCTATTTTTCAATCCAAAAGGACAGTATATACTATACAGCACAGATGTTTGCTACACCATCGGAAAATACATCAGAAGAAACAAGGACACGATCTCGCAACGCTACGATCATGAAAAATTTAGAAGGTAAAGGTACGATGCAATGCGTCCAGCTCACAGAATTGAGTAAGGATATCCTAGAAAATTGGAACAACGAAAAATACCAAAGGATAGATTTCAAACCACCAAAAAAATTTGACGGTCAATATATTGACTCCTCCCAACATCGTCACGTTTTTCGTACACAATTTTCGTTACTAAAACAACTCGATGCATTCGTTCGCTATGTTGAAGATTTACACACACACATCACAGTTGACAGCATTTGGATCATGGCAAAATCAAAGACCAACAATGGATTTCAGAGGTGGCATAAGGATTTCGAACTGGGAACAAAAATAACAACAACAATCGTAATCAACGTAGGTGTGCAAACCTAATTAACAAGTTATATACATATTGAATTAGTGATAACTATGTAAAATCGATATTTTTTTAATTATTTTTCTACTTTCACAAAACTCCCACTGTTCTACTTTCCAATCGTTCCCATTACTGCGCAGTATTACAAAAAGAAAAAACCTTCACAACAAAAAATTTGTATCAATGGGAACATCCGTGCCGCTTGACCCGCCGAACGGCGTTACCATTATGGCATTCTATTTTAAATAGAAAGTTCCTAACAATATTAAAAGAAAAAATACTGCAGTTATTCACAGTTAATCGCAGTTAGTCACAGGTATTTGCTGTTATTATCAGTTATTTGCAGTTATTCGCAATTAGGTAGTTCAATTTATTTGCAGTTATGGGTATTTATGGTATTTATGATATTAGCAGATATGTTTCATACGATGAAACACAACTGACGGCTTGCGGAGGATTTGATGTATCCAACAAATCCGACTTCCTCGCGGAGCGGTACGTGTATCTTACATAACAACGTACGTACAAACTTACGAAACAAAACAGTTCTAAGGTGTGACTGTGTGTCTGTCCATGAACTGACGTTACAAAGATATTTATGTTTGTCCTTGGGGATGAAGAGCCGCAGGCCCTATCGGCTTGTCCACTGGGACAAGATTGTCTCCAGTCAAGTCGGAGCAGCCCCGTGGACCGACCTACAAGGGAACAAGCACGAAAAGGAGCGCGAGAAGAGTATGGAGTCCTTTCAGGATTGCATCACCTTCCACCTCCTGGACATGTTCCCCGGCGATGCTGCTGAACAGCAGCG
>Ga0102890_1000519_pt1 | contig 10597 bp, 8 predicted proteins | sample Colrivmeta1552A3_FD_94876 | JGI IMG/M metagenome (GOLD analysis project Ga0102890, IMG submission 94876) | Estuarine microbial communities from the Columbia River estuary - metaG 1552A-3 | ecosystem: Environmental > Aquatic > Marine > Intertidal zone > Estuary | place: USA: Columbia River Estuary...
TCCAGTTTGTGCCGCTCAGCCCGCTTAAACTGCTCGGAACCCTCTGAGCTGAGAGCCATTTGTTGTAGTCGTACAACATCTTGCAGGCCATAGACCATCCAGGCGTCGGCAGGCTGACCGTCGCGTCCGGCACGACCGGTTTCTTGATAATAGGCTTCGATACTTTTCGGTAAATCGAGGTGAGCGACAAAGCGCACGTCGGGTTTATCTATGCCCATGCCAAAGGCAATAGTGGCAACAATGATCACACCGTCTTCGCGCAAAAATCGGTTTTGATGGGCCTGCCTGCGCTGCGCCGGCAAGCCTGCGTGGTAGGGCAATGCGGTGAAGCCTTGTTCGCTGAGCCACTCGGCAGTGTCGTCGACCTTCTGGCGCGAAAGGCAATAGACAATGCCTGCCTCGCTTCTGCGCTGCTGTAAAAATGCCAGCAGCTGCTTTTTGGGCGTGGTTTTATTGGCTATTGCGTAGCGAATATTGGGCCGATCAAAGCCGCTGATATAGGCTTTGGCGTCTGTCAGTGACAGTCGCTCAATAATTTCTTGGCGGGTGCGTATATCGGCAGTGGCGGTGAGAGCTATCCGCGGAATCGTCGGAAAGCGCTCGGCGAGCAGGCTCAGTGAGAGGTAATCTGACCTGAAATCATGGCCCCATTGCGAAACGCAGTGCGCTTCGTCAATGGCAAATAGCGCTAAGCGGCAGCGGCCGAGCAAATCGAGAACGTAGGGCTGAATCAACCGCTCGGGCGCGATATAGAGCAAGTCTAGCTGCCCCGCTTTCAACTGCCATTCAATGTTTTCTTGTTCATCGCGGTCGAGCGTGGAATTCAAAAATGCCGCTTTCACGCCGAGCTGCTGCATGGCACCGACCTGATCTTGCATAAGGGCAATAAGCGGCGAAACAATCACGCCGACCCCCTCTCGCAGCAGGGAGGGAATTTGATAACAGAGTGATTTGCCGCCACCGGTGGGCATTAGCACCAACGCATTATTGCCCTGACGTACATGCTCGATAATGTCAGCCTGATGACCACGGAAATCGTCATAGCCATACAGGCTTTTTAAAATGTCTCGTGCTGTTTCAATCATGGTGTTCTTGCTAGTGATGTTAAACCGCAGACTGTTTGCCGAATTCACGCTGCGTCCGCTAGGACGGCTATCGGCATAAGGGCCTTGGCGCCAAGTTGGAAGCATAGGCGCGGCCGGCGGCGAGTGTATAGGGAGTCACGCCGTATGGCCAACGGTTACGCATTTGCACTACCGAGGGATCGACAAATGCAGTGGGATCGACAAAAAAAGGGCCTGCATGGCAGACCCCTATCGCTGGCTCGCCGATGATAACCGGCTATCCTGCGCCTCTGACCCGCAACTGGACAGAGGCCCGCTATTTTAAGCCATCGACAAAATGACTTTGCCCTTCGCCCGTCGCTCGGTGATGGAGTCGAGTGCCGCTTTAAAATCGCTCAGCGGGTAAACCTCAGTGACTAGCGGCGAAAATTTACCGCTATCGATCATGTCAATCAGTTCGGCGAAATTCTTAAACGACTCCTGTGGCGAACGCGCCGCCCAAGCGCCCCAGAATACGCCCACCAGCGATGCGCCTTTCAGCAGGGCGAGATTAAGGGGCATTGCCGGAATCGGGCCTGAGGCGAAACCAATAACCAGGAAACGACCGTTCCACGCAATAGAGCGGAACGCCTGTTCGGAGTAGTCGCCACCGACGGGGTCATAGACCACATCGACGCCCTTGCCATTGGTCAGCTCTTTGACTTTTTCTTTGAGGTTTTCGGTCGAATAGTTAATACGCAGATCGGCACCCGCCTGGCAGGCAAAATCGAGCTTCTCTTCGCTGCTCGCCGCGGCAATCACTGTTGCGCCCATGGCCTTGGCAATCTGGATGGTGGCGATTCCCACACCGCCAGCGGCGCCCAACACCAGCAAAGTTTCACCCGGCTGAATATTGGCGCGCTGTTTGAGTGCGTAGTAGGAGGTGCCATAGGTCACCGCAAAACCCGCCGCCTGCTCAAAGCTCATACTTTTACCCATGCCAAAGGCAGTGTATTCAGACGTCACACACTGCTCGGCAAACGCGCCGATAGGCAATGTGCCAATCACTTTGTCGCCCACTGCGTGGCGCGTTACGCCCTCGCCAATCTGCGTGACTATGCCAGAAACTTCTGTGCCGGGCACAAAAGGCAGCGGTGGCTTGAATTGGTATTTGCCCTGCACGGTTAAGATGTCGGGGAAATTCACGCCTGAGGCTTTAACGTCAATGAGTATTTCGCCTTTGCCTGGCGTGAGGTCGGGCCGCTCCTCGAGAGTTAAATCTTCGGTTGCGCCTAAGGTGCTACAAACAAGTGCCTTCATGAATATCTCCCCTTCCTTTCTGATTATTGTTTTAAATGTGCCACTGCTTTGGCGACAAATTTATCGGTTTGCTGAAAGCCGCCCAACAGGACTTTCTCACCCGCTGGATTGTCGATTGCTGCCATTTGAGCGCGCACATTTTCCGGCGTTTGTTGTTCCGGCGGCAGATAAATACCGTCCGTTTCGTAGATGTGCGTGCGCGCATAACCGCCTGCGCCACAGCAGAGAATTGAACGGTTGGGCGCGTCACTGTCGCACAGTGTCAGTAAGCCTGCTGTCACCGCCTCAACGGTCATGATGTGCGACTGTTCTTCAGTCACCAATCCTTCCAGCATACGTGTTCCCGCCGTGGGTGACAGGCAGTTAACGCGAATATTGTACTTATCGCCTTCCAGCACCAAGGTGTTCATCAGCCCAACAACCGCCATTTTCGCCGCGCCATAGTTGGCCTGTCCGAAATTACCGTACATACCGCTCGACGAGGTGGTCATCACAATGCGGCCGTAACCCTGCGCGCGCATAATCTCCCACACCGCTTTTGTGCAATTGGCCGACCCCATCAGGTGGACATCAACCACCAGCTGAAAATCGTGCATCGACATTTTGACAAAGCTTTTGTCGCGCAAAATACCGGCGTTATTGACGAGAATATCAATGCGACCCCAGGTATCCATCGCCTGCTTTACCATCGCAGCGACTTCGTCGAGCTTGGCTACGTTTGCGCCATTGGCAATCGCTTCACCGCCAGTCTGCTCGATCAGTTTGACCGTCTCCAACGCAGCTGCGCTGGAGCTGCCGGCACCGTTAACCGACCCGCCGAGGTCATTAACGACAACCTTGGCTCCCCGCGCCGCCAGCGCTAACGCATGTGATCGACCGAGGCCATTACCGGCTCCAGTGACAATGGCAACCTGCCCGTCATAGCGAATTGTCATTTTTTATCCTTATGTTTATCAATGTATTACAGTATTTTTATAACGTTGAATAGAGATTAAATAGCGATTTATTAGCGCATTTTATGAACTGTACTGACGCAGTTCACGGCGACCAATAACCATGCGATGTACCGCATCGGGACCGTCAGCAAAGCGCAGTGTGCGCATCGCGCCGTACCAAACAGCCAGTGGGGTATCCTGAGATAACCCTAAACCACCGTACATCTGCATGGCTTCATCGATAATCTTCAGTGCCATATTAGGCGCGGCAACTTTGATCATGGAGATATAGGGCTGCGCTGCGTCGGTGCCCACATTGTCCATCAGCCATGCGGCCTTCAAACAGAGCAGTCGTGTCATCTCAATCTGAATGCGAGCGTCAGCAATAATATCGATATTGCCGCCGAGTTTGGCCAGCGGACGACCAAAGGCTTCACGGCTCAGAGCGCGCTCGCAGAGGAGTTTCAGCGCCGCTTCAGCCAAGCCAAGTGAACGCATACAGTGGTGGATACGGCCCGGGCCAAGACGACCCTGAGCAACTTCAAAGCCTCTACCCTGCCCCAGAATCATATTCTCTTTCGGCACACGCACATCAGTAAAGCGCATATGCATGTGCCCATGGGGTGCATCGTCTTTGCCAAAAATGGTCATGGGTCGAAGAACCTGAATACCGGGAGTATCACTGGGCACCAGCACTTGTGAATGTTGCGAGTGACGCGGGCCACCGGGATTGGTATTGCACATGACAATTAAAATTTTGCAGCGTGGATCGCCCGCCCCTGAAATCCAGATCTTCTCGCCATTCAAAACCCACTCGCCACCGTCTTCCACACAGGACATGGCGATATTGGTGGCGTCAGAAGAGGCAACGCCCGGCTCGGTCATCACGTAAGCAGAGCGAATTTCACCCGCCAGCAAGGGCTTTAACCAGCGCTCTTTTTGCTCTTCGTTGCAAAACCGCGCCAGCACTTCCATATTGCCCGTGTCGGGCGCGGCGCAGTTAAACACCTCAGGCGCCAACTGTGAACGCCCTGTCTCTTCTGCAATGTAGGCGTATTCAACGGTGTTGAGGCCATGCCCCCCTTCAAAATGGGTCAAGAAGAAATTCCACAAATTCTTTTGCTTGGCTTTCGCCTTGAGGGTTTCCATGATCTCGGTTTGACGTTCGGTAAACGCCCAGCGGTCACCTTTTTCCACTTCTTGGTGATACTCATACTCTAACGGCAGAATTTCTGTATCAATAAAGTGCTTAACCTCTGCCAATATCGGTGCAACCTTGTCGCTAATACCTAAGTCCATCAAACGTCCCCTCTCAATTATGTTTATTTATGCCCCAGCATAACGCGCTTTGCCGCTGCCGCACAGAAAAATGGGTGGCATCAGCGACACCCCCAAATAGTTGTTAGCTAATCAGTAGCCACACAGCTGCGCGAAGCGGTCACCGTGGTACGCGTAGCCGCCATAAAGCGTTGCCGCTGGCCGCGCGCGCTTGATAAAGAAGCCAATCTCGTACTCGTCGGTCATACCAATACCGCCGTGCATTTGAATCGCCTCGTTGGTTGCTAACTCTGTCACTTCGCAGAGTTTTGCCTTGGCGATACTGACCATCACAGGACTTTTGGCATCCCCACTGTCAAGCGCCTGCAGAGCCTTTAGCACGACTGATTTACACAGCTCAACTTCACTCCACCAATGGGCTGCGCGATGCTGTAGCGCTTGAAAAGAGCCAATTAGCACACCAAATTGCTTGCGCTCTTTAAGATACTGTAATGTTCTGTCGAAGCTTTCTTGAGCAATTCCCAGCAGTTCTGCCGCTAAGTAGGCATTGCCAATATCGAGAGCGGCAGACAGCGCCGCAAAGCCTTTGCCTTCTTCGCCTAACAAATCCGCGACCGGCACCTGAACATCCGTGAAACGCAGGTTCGCAGCGTTGCGACTATCGACCATCGCAGTGCGCTCAACTGCAACGCCACTAGCCGTGCGGTCGACAACAAATAAACTGATACCTGACGACTCTCCCGCAACACCAGACGTGCGCGCTGCAACCAGCAATTTATCTGCACTGTGGCCGTCGACAACAAAGCGTTTTTCGCCATTCAGGACATAGTGATCGCCCCGCTTAACGGCTGCCATGCTGATCTGGCGTGGCGCGTGATGGGTTTTTTCATCAACCGCCAGCGCGGTGGTGAGCTCACCTGCCGCAATTGCGCCAAGCAGTGATGTTTTTTGCGCTTCAGTACCCGCCAAATTAATCAGACTTGCGCCGACGATAGCCGACGCAAATAGCGGCGATGCGGTGAGTGTGCGGCCGGTCTGTTCGACAATTTGACCCATGCCAACATGCCCAAACTCCAGACCGCCGTAAGCTTCTGGAATTAAAATAGCCGCCCAGCCCATGTCCACCATCTGTCGCCATAGGTCGACGCTGTACCCGATATCACTGCCTTCATCGCGCAATTTGCGCAGTGCTGAAACCGGTGCAAATTCCGCAAGAAACCCCTGGGCCGACTCTTTGAGCATCTTGTGCTCTTCGTTGATTATCATTGCCATGATCAATACCTTTGAATGCTGTTAGCCCAAGCCGAGAATGTTTTTCGCAATAATATTTAACTGAACTTCAGAGGTTCCCCCTTCGATGGAGTTACCTTTGGTTCGCAGCCACGTGCGCGGCATCCAGCCACCCTTTGACGCGGCGCCCTCCCAAATCATGGCGTCGCTGCCGTGAATTTTCATCATGGTTTCGAACCGGCGCTTGTTTAACTCTGTGCCGTAGTATTTGAGCATCGCCGATGTAGCACCCACGCCCTGCCCCGACTTTACTTCATCGGTAACGCGCTCGGCGGTCAACGCGAATGCGGCTGCATCAATTTCCCACTTCAGCACTTCGGCGCGCAAAATAGTGTCAGCCATGCGCCCGTGCTCCATACCCACGGCGTTGGCCGCTATTTTGCCCAACGTGTCAGAACCCGCTGTTGTGAGACCAAAACCGCCAATCATCTCGCGCTCATGGGTCAGCAGATACTTAGCAATGGTCCAACCGTGGTTTACCTCTCCCACGACCTGATTTTTTTCAACGCGGACATTGTCGAGGAAGGTTTCGCAGAAGGGCGAGCTACCAGAAATCAGCTTGATCGGTTTAGGGGTGACACCCAGCGTTTGCATATCAAATAGCACTAGGCTGATGCCCATCTGCTTTTTCGCGTCGGGGTCGGTGCGCAGTAGGCAAAACATCCAGTCGGCTTTGTCGCCGTAGGAAGTCCACACCTTTTGCCCATTGGCAATAAAGTGATCGCCCATGTCCACACCCTTGCTCTGCAGCCCGGCGAGATCTGATCCAGCGCCCGGTTCGCTGTAGCCCTGACACCAGCGAATCTCACCGCGAACAATGGGCGGCAGATGCTGTTGTTTGAGCGCTTCGGAACCAAACTGCAACAGTGCAGGACCGATCATCCAAATCCCGAAGCTATCGAGTGGTGAGCGCGCATTAATTCGCGATAACTCTTCTTTAAGGATTTTCGCTTCGGCTTTATTTAGACCACCGCCACCATACTCTGTGGGCCATGTTGGCGCGGTCCAACCACGCGCACCCATGCGTTCCATCCACTGCTTTTGCTCTTCACTTTTGAAGACAAAGTTGCGACCGCCCCAGCAGGCATCGTCGGAATTTGTCACTGGATGGCGCATTGACGGCGGACAATTTTCCGCCAACCAATCTCTCGTTTCTTGACGAAAAACCGCTAAATCACTCACGTTAAGCTCCTCCAGTTTACTGACTTTTATAGGTTCCCCACTCGCCATAGCAGTGGCATTAGGCAGGGGTTTTTATGTGAATTGAACTTACAGTATGTTATTGTGACTTTCAAGTATATTGGCGTATCAAGGGTGCTGCAGACTGGCAATCAAAGGTGAATCTATGACTCTGGGGTCCTGAGTTACGCCTCTGATAGCCGGCCTCTAACTCAGCCGCCTACGATCGACTTGTTAAGCTGGCAGTCAACGTCGCCGACGAGTAAGCTGACCTCCGCCACCTGTGACCTGCTAAGAGAACCCCCTTAAGAGAGCCCCGCACCAAGAGAGATAAGTAGATGAACGAAGCCCTAAAGAAATTACTGGATATTTTGTCGCTGGAAAAAATCGACACCAATATCTACCGTGGCGTGACACCGGAAACCACCAACAAGCGGGTTTTTGGAGGTCAGGTATTTGCGCAGGCGATGCGCGCTGCTCAGGACACCGTCGACGAAGACCGCATGGTGCATTCGCAGCACGCCTACTTCCTCCGCCCCGGTGATCCGTCAGTGCCTATACTCTATGAGGTCGATGCAATTCGCGATGGCGGTTCCTTTACCACCCGCCGCGTCGTCGCCTCTCAGCGCGGCAAAGCGATTTTTAATACGGAGCTCTCTTTTCAGGTGCGCGAAGCAGGCCTGTCTCATCAAGTGGATATGCCAGACTGTGCGCCACCCGAGGAATTGGGTGATGACAACGAGCGCTGGGCAAAAATGCGCGCAGCCGTAGAAGATAAAAGTGCCAATCCAGTCATCGTCAACCGCCCCTCTTTGCGCCCGATTGAAATGCGCTCCGTCATACCAATTGACTATCTCAACCCCAGCAAAAGTGCGCCAGAACAGCTTGTCTGGATCAGAGCGTCGGGCTCGTTAAAGGACTTGGGAGTCGCCGACGATGCCGGTTTACAGCGCGCCATTTTGGCTTACGCCTCAGACTTCAATCTGATGGGCACCTCGCTGTTGCCTCACGCAGTCAGTATTCTCAACCAAAAGCTTCAGCCCGCCTCTCTCGATCACTGCATTTGGTTTCACGACGACTTTGCCGTGGACGACTGGCTGCTGTACAGCATGGACAGTCCCCGCTCAAGTCACGGTCGCGGTTTGAGCCGCGGATCGTTTTACACCCGCGACGGGCGTTTGGTCGCCAGCACAATCCAAGAGGGCCTGATACGCCTGCACACCGATTAACTGATAATTCAGGCAGAAGACAAAAATATATCGCCAATGTGTGCAGCCTTATCGGGTAGAATGTGCGCTTACTCTTCACACATGGATAACGGATTCCTGGCCTTATGAATATTGCTATTTTATCGAGAAAACGCTCACTCTATTCAACTCGGCGTCTCGTCGAAGCCGCAGAAGCAAGAGGTCACACCGTGCGGGTGTTAGACCACCTGCACTGTTTTATGGATATCGCTTCAAATAAACCCAGTCTGCACTACAAGACCGAGGAGTTTCACCGCGACGATTTCGACGCCGTTATTCCGCGCATTGGCTCGTCGGTGACGTTCTACGGAACAGCAGTTGTGCGGCAATTCGAAATGATGAACGCCTACTGCGTCAATGAGTCGGTTGCCATTTCCCGCTCGCGCGACAAACTGCGCTCCCTGCAACTGTTATCGCGTAAAAATATTGGCATTCCCGCCACCGCCTTCGCCCATTATCCAGACGATATCGATGGTTTGCTGCGCGAAGTGGGCGGTGCGCCCTGCGTCATCAAACTCCTCGAGGGCACTCAAGGCATCGGCGTGGTATTGGCCGAAACCGCAAAAGCCGCCGAAAGTGTGATTCAGGCATTTATGGGCCTGAAATCCAATATATTGGTACAGGAATTTATCGCTGAAGCCGGCGGCGCCGACCTGCGCTGCTTTGTGGTTGGCGGCAAAGTGATCGCAGCCATGCAGCGCCAAGCACCAGAAGGTGAGTTTCGCTCAAACATTCACCGCGGAGGTAGCGCTACCCTGGTTAAATTAACCGCTGCCGAGAGACGCACCGCCGCCAACGCTGCAAAAGTAATGGGACTGAATGTCTGCGGCGTAGACTTGCTGCGCTCGGCACGGGGACCGCTGGTGATGGAAGTGAATTCATCGCCGGGCCTCGAAGGCATTGAACGCGCCACACAAAAAGACATCGCAGGCATGATTATTCAGTTTATCGAAGAGAACGCGCCAAAGAAAAACACTAAAACCAAAGGCAAAGGTTAACATGGCAAGAGCGCCGTTCGAGATTTGCGGACAATCCATTAAAGCAGGCACCCGCGCAACACTGTCTCTCCCTCTACCCAGCCAATCGTCATATACACCGATGTCGATGCCGATTCATGTGATCCACGGCAAAAATGCTGGGCCAGTAGTATTTATCTCAGCCGCAATCCATGGCGATGAAATTAACGGTATAGAAATTATTCGTCGCATTCGTCACACCAAAGCAGTCGATAAATTGGCAGGGACATTGATCTGCGTGCCCACCGTAAATGTCTACGGTTTTTACAACAACACCCGCAATCTTCCCGACCGACGCGATTTGAACCGCTCATTTCCAGGCAGCAAAAATGGCTCTCTCGCCGCACGGGTTGCGCGACTCTTTGCCGAAGAAATTGTCGACAAAGCGGCCTACGGCATCGACCTGCACACAGGCTCTAACCACCGCGCCAACCTGCCCCATATTCGCGCCAACCTCGACAATCCGGAATGCAACCGCTTAGCGAAGGCCTTTGGCGCGCCAGTGGTTATCAACGCCAACTTGCGCGATGGCTCCCTGCGCCAATATGCGCTGGATAAAGGTTTATCAATGCTGCTCTACGAGGCAGGCGAAGGGTTGCGTTTTGACAGCTTGTCGATACGCGGCGGCGTGCGCGGTATTTTGAATGTGTTGCGGGCGCTCAATATGCTGCCAAAATCGAGCAAGAAAGCGGCCAGTAAAGTGGTTGAAGCGCGCTCATCGCAGTGGGTCAGAGCACCGCAGGCAGGTCTAATGCGCATGGTTGTGCCGCTCGGCGCGCGGGTGATGCAAGGGCAAACCATTGGCAAAATGTCCGACAGCGTCGGTGATAACGAGACAGCCATTACTGCCCCAGTCACTGGCATTGTTATTGGCCGCAACAATCTGCCTGTTGTCAACGAAGGCGATGCGCTGTTCCATATTGCGCTGTTTGAAAATTCAATGTCCGTGGAAAAAGCGATTGGCGATTTTCAAGTTCAGCACATCGAAGGCCTCAATCAGCAGGACTATCCGCCCGACCCATCGGTCTTGTAAGAGACAGTCAAGCGACGAACAACTTCTCCAACGCGGTGCGAATAGTGGCGGGAATTGGCACGGATTTGTTCGTATCGCGATCGACAAAGACATGGGTAAAGGTGCCTGTAGCTGAGGCTATTTGGGCACCCTGCTGAAAAATAGCGATCCCGTATTCAACAGAGCTGTTGCCCAACTTGTTCACGCGCAATCCCGCTGAAATGACCTCGGGATAGGCGATCGGCGACTTGTACTGGCAATTGGAGGCCACCACAAA
>Ga0102890_1000537_pt1 | contig 10358 bp, 9 predicted proteins | sample Colrivmeta1552A3_FD_94876 | JGI IMG/M metagenome (GOLD analysis project Ga0102890, IMG submission 94876) | Estuarine microbial communities from the Columbia River estuary - metaG 1552A-3 | ecosystem: Environmental > Aquatic > Marine > Intertidal zone > Estuary | place: USA: Columbia River Estuary...
AGGGGCTTACTATTAAATATGCAGAACAAGGTAAGGCCATACAGTTGCCTTAATTTTCTTATATATTCTATCTCAAATAAATAAGAACCACTTATCCCATTTCCATTTGTATTTAGAAGAATTATGTTAATTTAATGGTCTAAATAATCAGGTCTTATAAAAAGCTTTAAGCAAATATATAATCACCTTCATTAGTTAGTAATCACATTTATTAAACTAAATTAAATAGTATGTCAAACAGTAAAAAAACTATTCAAAACAATTCACGCCGCAACTTTTTATACCAAAGTTCCTTAGCTTCATTAGGCTTAGTGTTCATGGGTAAAAACGCATTAGCTGCTAATTCTTTCTTCCTTGCTAATCCAAGCTCTAAAATTAAAGGGGTACAAATTGGTGCTATCACTTATTCTTTTAGATCCATGCCAGGTAGTGCAGAACAATTAATTCAATATTGTAAAGAAGCGGGCATTAGTGCCGTTGAATTAATGGGAGACCCTGCTGAAGCCTATGCAGGAAGTCCAGCAGGTGCAATGCCAAAAATGACTCGCGAGGAGTACATGAAAACAATGGAAGAAAGAAATGCAAAAGCAAGAGCTTGGAGAGAAACGGCTTCCATGGATAAATTTGTAGAACTAAGAAAATTATTCAATGACGCAGGCATTACAATTTATGCATACAAACCAGATGCCGCTTTAGGTGTAAAAAGTACCGATGGCGAAATTGATTACGCAATGCGTGCAGCAAAAGCATTAGGAGCTACTTCAGTGAATGTGGAAATACCTACCAATGCAGATCATTCAAAAAGATTAGGTGAGTTTGGTTTAAAACATAAAGTATATGTGGGTTATCATGCACATTTACAAGCCACAGACACTGCATGGGACTTGGCTTTGAGTCAATCTCCTTACAACGCTATCAACCTTGACTGCGGCCATTATATTGCAGCAGGTGGGGCGAACACCACAGCCTCTTTATTAGCTTTTATTGAAAAAAATCATGACCGTATTTCAAGTATGCATATTAAGGATCGTAAGAATAAAGTAAATGGTTCAAAGAATATGCCATGGGGAGAAGGAGATACACCGCTTAAAGAAATTCTAACTTTATTAAAAACTAAAAAATATAAAATACCTGCCTCTATTGAATTAGAATATGATATTCCTGCAGGCTCTGACGCAGTAAAAGAAACTAAAAAATGTTTCGAGTATGCTAAAGCTATTTTAGAGGGATAATAGTAGAAGGGTAATATTTAAATTTTCAAGAAGTCCTATTTAGATATATTTTTTATAATGACTAAATTGATTAACTTTCGGGTGAATTAATTTAGTCATTTTTTTATTTAGTTTATTAGTCAAAATTATGAACCAGAACATTGCTCAAAATATTTTTATACATCATGTACTTTTTTATTTAAAAAACCCTACATCGGTTGCTGATAAAAATAAATTATTAGAGGGACTTCAAAAATTAGCTACCATTGAATGTATTCGTTTTTCGGATATTGGAACACCTGCGGCTACCAACAGGTCGGTGATTGAAAGAGACTATACTTATTCTTGGTTATGTATATTTAATACCGCTGAAGAAGAAATGGTGTATCAAGGACATCCAATTCATGATGAATTTAGAAATAACTATGCCCATTTATGGGAGAAAGTAGTTATTTACGATTCAACCACCAATACACAGGAAAGCCAGTAGCAATAAGGCTTAAGCCCCAAATGGCTTCATAGGGTTTATTCAATATAGTAATGACGAATAAGGCTGCGCAGAATAATAAAAATAGGCCTGGCACAAAAGGGTATCCAATAACCTTATACTTTCTTTCGTATTCCGGATGCTTTACTCTTAATATTATAACACCCAAGGCGGTACTTCCATAAAATATAAAGGAAGCAAAAATAAGCATATCGGTTAATTGATCAAAGCTTCCAGAGAACACTAAAGCAATGGCCCAAAAAGCTTGAATAAATAAAGCTATATCGGGTGTATTGTATTTGGGATGTACATTCGCTGCTTTATAAAAGAACAATTTATCTCTTGCCATCGCATACATCATTCTAGCCGAAGTTAATATAGTGCTATTGGTAGCATTCAAAGTAGTGACTACAATTAAACTAGCTACAAGTACCATTCCAATAGATCCACCTAATTTACCTGCCACTTCTACTGCAGCAATTTTATTAGGGGTGAGTTGAATAAAATAATCAATAGGTAAAATATATACAAAAACAATGTTTAATAAAACATAAGCAGTCATCACAATTAATGTACCAATGCCTAATGCTAGTGGTAAATTTCTTTTAGGATTTTTTATTTCCTCCCCTACATAGGCAACGCTATTCCATCCTTCATAGCCCCAAAAAGCACCCAAACTAGCCACGAATAAGGCTTTCAGCAAACTAAAGCCATGTAAATCGGGGGCATTAGGTAATTGGCTTGCTGTAGTTATATTGCTAATGCTTCCTTCTGTAGAACCAAATCCAATGGCAATAAAGGCAACTATACAAGTTAACATCAAATAAGTTAGTACCGTACTTAATTTTGTTGCAAACTGCGCCCCCCGATAATTTAATAAGGTGAGTGCTATAATTAATAAAGAAGCTAACAATTTAATAAATAACCCTTGTGAGATAGCTATACCTAAAAAGCTAGTATCTCCATTTATAATGGGAAGTGGAAATAAACTATTTAATGACTGTGCAAAAATATATGCCAAGGCTGCAATAGAAGATGTTTTAATAACGGTGAAACTAGCCCATCCATACATAAAAGAAAAAAAGCGGCCATATACTTTTTGAAAATAAAAATATTCTCCCCCTGAATTAGGAAACATACTTACCATCTCAGCAGTGGACAAAGCACCTGCTAAACTAATAAGGCCAGCAACTACCCAACAAAGAATAACTAATACGGGAGAACCTAACTCCTGAGACATGGGCGCTAACTTCTTAAACACACCAGAGCCAATAATTACACTTACGACTAAAAAAGTAGCAGTGCTTACTCCTATTTTGGGTTTTAATACTTCCATTCTACAATTTAGTGTATTCTATATAAAGACTAGTACATCTATTAGCAATTGTACTATAGTTTTGTAACCCCAAAACCTGGCTGGCTATTAATATGCATATAGCCATCCTTTAATTCAAAGCCGCCGGTAACTAAATCCTCCGCTAAATCAAAGCTGCCGTCTAAATCGATATACTTAGTATTCGAACAGCAGTAAGCGGCATGAAGCGCCGCAGTAATACTTATAATACTCTCATCATTACATCCCCAGAATAAATTAATATTTGCATTTTTAGCAATAGTCGCAATTTCCATAGCGCCCATAATACCACCGCATTTCATTAATTTAATATTGTAAACGCCGAAAGGTTTGCTAATAGCATATTCCAATGCAGCTTGCGGGTCTTTCAAGGATTCATCGCCCATTAATATAGAACGGTAAGCGGGATCAACTTTTAATAATTCTAATTCTTTACCTACGGGTAAAGGTTGTTCTATTAGTTCAACACCTACTTTTTTAGTAGCCTCTATAAATTTATTCAAGTCGGCCAAGCTATAGCCCTGATTCGGGTCTACTCTTATTATATATTCAGTTGGATATTTTTCATGCAGCTTAAGCACTTTTTCAATATCCTCCTCTATATTCAATCCTAGTTTTACTTTTAATACTTTAAAGCCTAGGCTTAAAAAACCAGCAGCATCTTCTAAAGTTTCTTCCACGCTTTTAATACCAATAGTAATAGAAGTAGGTAAGGCTTTTATTTTTTGTCCATAAAATTCAGCCACTGAAATACCCATGAATTTACCAAAGGCATCGTGCATGGCTATATCAATAGCAGCCTGTGTTCCAGGTAAGTGATCAAAATGTTGCCTTGATTCATAAATCATTTTTTGAAAATGACGAATATCTCTACCCACAAAATTTTTAACAAATTCAGTTTCTAAATTAATAGCTGTTTGTGCAGTCGTTTCTCCTACTACTTCTCCTGCTGGGCTTCCACAACCATAGCCCACCATACCATTGGCTAACTCTACTTCAAAAAAAGCTAAACTTACATCGGAGAAAGTGCTATAGGCAATAGTATAAGGCTTGGTCAAAGCCATTTTTTTTAGATAAGATCTTAGGGCTATTATTTTCATTAGATACTAATTATTTATTTTATTTTTTAATTACTCAAAATTTTAGTTAATTTTTCAAAATTAACTTTATACTTAGTAAGATGCTATATGCTCAATTATTTTTTTAGGCCTTTTAAAGTAGGCAATATTTTATCTACTCCTTCCTGAATAGGTAATAATACGGGTATGTTTAATTTTTGCTCGTATTGTTTTTGAAAAGCAAAAGCTTCTTCGGTACTACAGTCTTCAGTATGAATACCTACCGCTATTACTTTTGAACCTAATTTTTCAATAATCTCAATTTCCGATTCAACGCTTGGAATAGATCCCCATTTTTCATCGTGGTCAAAATATTTACGCTTAGGAGCGAATAATAATATTACATGCTTAGCATTACCAGATATTAATAACTCAATACCACAAGGACCACTTGGGTTTCTTAAAGAAGATTGCCCTTCTAAGAAAATAAAATTGGGTGCGGTTTCTTTCCAACAAGTAAGAATGGCATTTTCTAATTCTCCAGAAACAAAATCATTTAAAGTAGAATCAAAAACAAAACCATATTTACCACCTTGCAACCAACCTGTTTGTCCAGTGTATATCATTTCAGCCTTTAGTCCATCTGCTTCGCAGGCCTGTCTTAACATTCTAGCGGTAGTTCTTTTACCCATGGCGCAGTCCATGCCTATAACGGCTATGATGGGCGCTGTTACTTTATAGATATCTCCTGTCCAAAAACTAAGTTGCTCTCTTGTCTTGGGTTTTCTTACATCAATTAATTGTACCCCTTTTTCTTTAGCAAGCGCTACTATCTCTGGCTTCTCATTTAAATATTCATGTAAACCATTCACAATAGATAAACCTGCATGAATGGCTTCAATAATAGTGGTTAACATATTGCCGGGTAGTCTTCCACCTACTGTAGCCACTCCAATCACTAAAAATTGAATATCGGTAAGCCCCTTTATAGCCTCTTGTAAATTTTCAAATACCGGAATATTTCTATTTTTACCATCTAATAATATGCCTGCATCCTGTCCAGCAGTTTCAGCATAATCAACTACACCTTTAATGGTAAAGCGTTCTGTACCTCTAATAAGCCCGTGTGCAGTTTTTGCATCTAAGGCTTTTAATAAACCATTCGTTAATATAATTGCATTGTTCATTTTCTTTTTCTTGCTTTTACTATTTTGAATTATTGCTATTATTTTCTTTTGATAAGTACACCTGGATAATTTCCAGTAGCCTTTTGATTTTGATAACTAAGTTGGCCATTAATCCAAACCATTTCAATACCTGTTGACAAAGCCGTGCCATTTTGAATAGTTGAATTATCTTTCACTGTAGCGGGGTTCAATAAAACTAAGTCGGCGTAATTACCTGCTGCAATAATACCACGGTCGGTTATGCCTAAATGTTTTGCTGTTAGGCCTGTCATTTTATGAATAGCATTTTCTAATGAAATAATTTTATCTTCTCTAACATACTTACTCAATACTCTTGTAAAAGCACCATGGCCTCTAGGATGCCCACTTGCACTACCATCGGAACATATATTGGCATAAGGCCAAGTTATAAAATTAGCAATATCTTTTTCAATCATAGACTTTGCTGCAATGGCTTCTACGGTTCCTTTAAAATTGGGGTTCTTTTCTTTAAAATCTGAAGCAATAGCAATTAACGCCATTAAAGTAACAGACGGCTTTTCATTTCTCATAGCAGCAATAGCTGCAAGGGTCTTACCTCTATAGGCTTCTACGGGCGCATACTTTACTAAATAAGATTCACTGGCATCAAATGTATGATTCACCGCAAACTCTGCACTCACCGGATTGGTGTAATCTCTTGTTGGAAATAAAACCCTCAATGTGGAGTTCCAATAAGTATAAGGATATACATCGGCAGTAATATTAATTCCGGCAGCTCTTGCTTTTTCTAATTTTGTAATTAATGCTTTGGAAGTTTCCCAATCGTCTTTGAGGGCAATTTTAATATGTGAAATTTGTACGGGCATTTTAGTCACCCTTCCAATTTCAATAATTTCATCAATGGCTTCTTGAAATTTAATATCTTCACTTCTTATATGACTCATATACCTTGCCTTAGCAGCAGCTGTTACTTGTGCCAATTGTATTACTTCATCTTTACTTGAAAAAAAGGCTTGTTCATATTCCAGCCCTGTAGATAAACCCAATGAACCTTTCTCTAATTCTTTTTGTAAAATAATTTTCATTTTATCTATCTCTACTTGGCTAGCTTCTCTATACACATCGTTTTCTCCCATCACTTCTTCTCTCAAAGTTCCTTGTCCTGTGTAGGTTCCCACATTCACTGCCATAGAATGCTCTTTAAACATTTTGGTTAAACTATCCATTGCATAACTTCCCCCATCCTGACCTATAATAATAGTGGTAATGCCTTGGCTATTGGTAGGAATGGCCTCCGGATGGTCATCTAAGTCTCCAAAATGATGGCTATGAGAGTCAATAAAACCAGGGGCTAAGACAAGTCCTTTGCCATCAATGACCTGCTCATTTGTACCAGCTTTTAATTGACCTAGTTCCATAATTTTCTTCCCCTGTATTCTTACCGATGCACTATAAGCAGGCTTACCCGTGCCATCTATTAATTGGATATTGGTAATTAATTGGGTGTTTTGATTAGCTGTATTTTTTTCTTGTGCAAATAACGATGAAGTTATTGTTACGAGCAGTAGTAAAGAAAAAACGGTTGAATTTTTTGTTTTCATTATAATTATATAATTATTTACCAAAAACGAATATACATGGCAGCTACTAATCCTAGTACAATAATGACCATTGCTAAATTGGCATTGGTTAATTTATATTTAGTACCATCTTCTATTAAATCGTTTTCATGTTTTTGTCCACTCTTATCTAATAAACTTACAAGTACAATAGTTATCATGGTAAAGGCAAACACTAATCCCATTTGAATTAAATAAGGAATTTCAAAACCACCATGACCATTAGAATAAGCAGTATATAAAATAGTTTCATTGCCAGCGAGGCCCACTATAAATTTATCAAATACAATAGAAAGTATTACTCCAATAATAATTCCTGTGATAGCCGCTTTTGAAGTTGCTTTTTTCCAAAAGAAACCTAATAAGAAAACCGGGAAGATAGCAGGTGAAATATAGCCTGTATATTTTTGAATAAATTCAAAGCCGCCCTTTCCGCCAATACCTAATGTATCGTTCCAGTTAATTATAATGGCAATGATTAAAGAAATAATAATTATGATACGACCCGTGGTGACTATTTTAGTATCAGAGGCTTCTCTATTAATATATTTTTTATAAATATCTAAAGAATAAATAGTAGATATACTATTGGCCTTGCCTGCTAAAGAAGCTACTATAGCTGCTGTCAAAGCCGCCATAGATAAGCCTTTCAGCCCAACAGGTAAAAACCCTACAACAGAAGAATAGGCATTGTCTTGATTTAAACTACCATTACTTAACATTTCTTGTTGCAAGTCTCCATTTTGATATAAAACATAAGCTGCAATACCTGGAAGCACCACTAGTACAGGCATTAATAATTTTAAAAAGGCTGCAAAGAAAATGCCGGTTCTTGCCGTTTTTAAATCGGCGCCTAAGGCTCTTTGTGTAATGTATTGATTACATCCCCAATAATTTAAATTCGCTACCCACATACCTGCTGCCATCATAGCAAGTCCTGGTAAGCTTGAATAATCGTCAATTTGTTTTTGTGTAGCGCCCGCACCGGGTTTATCAAATATCATATTAAAATGATCTGGTGCTGCTTTTAATAAATGATTAAATCCTGCAATGGCGTTACTACCATACCCAAATTTTTCTCCCACTACAGTTAATGCTATATATGAAGTGATAAGTCCTCCCACTGTTAATACTAATACTTGTATTACATCGGTGTAGCCAATCACCTTCATACCCCCTAAAGTAATGAACAAGGCAAATAGCGCAAGACCTATCATAATTAAATGAAAGTGGGCGCCACCTGTTAAATTATTAATAGCAATGGCTCCTAAATATAAAATAGAAGTAAGGTTTACAAATATGTATAAGAACAACCAAAAGATAGCCATGATCATGGCCACTGTTTCGTTATACCTTGTTTTTAAAAACTGTGGCATGGTGTAAATTCTGTTTTTCAAATACACCGGCATAAAAAATACACCCACCAAGACTAAAGAAACGGCTGCTATCCACTCATAGGCAGAGATAGCTAAACCTAATCTAAAACCATTCCCGCTCATTCCAATAAATTGTTCTGCTGAAATATTAGAGGCAATTAAACTTGCTCCAATAGCCCACCAAGTTAATTGACCCTCTGCTAAAAAGAAATCGGTGGAATTGGCAGTGGCCAATTGTTTACGCTTATAAATCCAAAAGCCATAGCTGGCAATTATTAAAAAGTAGAGTGTAAAAACAATGTAATCATAGCTTTGTAATCCTTGAGTCATAGCAATTGGTTTTGGTCTTAAAATTAGGTCATTAACTTAAAAAGGCACCCTTTAAAACTACCTTTTTTTTCAATACCAAAACGCTCCATTCTAGTGCAGGCAAAGTTTCATGCTGTTTATTGATAGGAATCATAAATAGCTTAATTATCCTTAATTTTATAGCACAAGCATATAAACTATGAACCCAGCCTTTAGTAAATTCAGTCGTTTAATTACCAACCCTATTTCATTTGGCTTTTTTTTATTTACAAAATTGCCGGCCGCTTTTTTTGCGGGTTTGAGAATACATTATTTTGATGATCTAAAATGTGTAGTACGTATTCGCTACTCTTGGTTTAGTCAAAACCCTTTTCAATCAATTTATTTCGCGGTGGAAGCAATGGCGGCAGAAATGACTTGCGGCATGCTAGCCTTTGCTCAAGTATACCAAAGAGTTCCTAAAATTAGTATGCTGGTTGTGGGCACGCAGGCCAATTTTTTAAAAAAAGCAACAGGTACTATTTTATTTAGCTGTGAAGATGGCTTGGCCATTCAAGAAGCTATTCAAGAAACTATAGCTACCGGTGAAGGAAAAACAGTAATTTGTAAGACGGTGGGCACGAACTCAAAAGGCGAAGTAGTTGCCGAATTTAATTTTACATGGAGCTTTAAAGCAAAGAAATAATTCAAATTTTTAAAAACGATAGTATGAAAAAAATTAATAGTAAAATTCTAGTATTCATAATCAGCAGTTTTCACTTATTAGTTATGAGCAGTTCTCTATTGGCGCAAAAGGCCAACCCTCCTGGCTTGAAGTATATTAAAGAGAGCGAATTAAAAAAAGATTTATACGCCCTTGCTGATGCACATTTTAATGGTAGATCGGCAGGTACCTTAGATGAATTAAAAGCATCTATGTGGTTAGCTGAAAAATATAGAAGTATTGGCTTACTGCCTGCTGGAGATGATGGTACTTATTTACAATTTTTTAATTTATGGCGTAATCATATCTCAGATAAGTCGGTGATAAAAATTAATAATAAAACTGCAAAGCTTTGGAATGAAGTGGCTGTGGCACAAATGGCCAATGCTAGCATAGTGGCTCCTATTATTTATTTAGGTAATGCTGCAGACATAGATACTTTACAATTAGATATTAAAAATAAAGTAGTGGCTATTGAGGCTTCTTCTAAAGGAATTAATATCAATGTTTCTTTACCTACTTGGCGCTATAGCAGAAGCGTGCAAGCAAAATATGTTATGCCCCTTATTAGAAAAGGTGCTTCTGCCGTTATTATTATTGCAGATGATTTTGCAGAAAAAGCATGGGACGATGCTGCAGAAAATTTTAAAAGAGGTAATTATGATATTGATGGTGGCCCCAATGTAACGCTTACAACTACTGTGCCTATTTTATGGATGCATGCAAATGCAAAAGCAGATTTACAAAATAATACTGCTTTTATGAACGCGAATATTATAGTAGATAAATACAGTTACCCTTCTGTAAATATTATTGGAAAAATTAATGGTACCGACCCAAAATTAAAAGAGGAATATGTTTTATACAGCGGACATCAAGATGCACATGGTATTAGAAATGCACATAATAATGATTCTACTTATTATGGAGCCGATGACAATGCAAGTGTGGATGTGGCTATGCTTGCCAGTGCAAGGGCTTTTATGAAAAACCCAGCGAAGCGTTCTATTTTATTTGTGATTCATGGCGCTGAAGAAAGAGGTTTACTGGGTTCAAGATATTATGTGCAGCA
>Ga0102890_1000555_pt1 | contig 10168 bp, 11 predicted proteins | sample Colrivmeta1552A3_FD_94876 | JGI IMG/M metagenome (GOLD analysis project Ga0102890, IMG submission 94876) | Estuarine microbial communities from the Columbia River estuary - metaG 1552A-3 | ecosystem: Environmental > Aquatic > Marine > Intertidal zone > Estuary | place: USA: Columbia River...
CGCCCTTAAACGCCGCTCTCACGACACCTGCCCAGGTGGCGGAATTGGTAGACGCGCTGGTTTCAGGTACCAGTGACTTAACGGTCGTGGAGGTTCGAGTCCTCTCCTGGGCACCATTTCCCCTCAGATAAGCTGAAGAAACCTAAGGAAACTTAGGGTATTGGCTCTTGCGGGACCATTTTTGGGACCGCTTCTGGGACCGCAAAAGGGTGCGCGTAGAACCCCGTTTAGATAGAATACAATTAACCGTAGAAAATTGTTACATAGTTCCTCCTTTCCAGGAGGGCGGCTCTCGGTCTGAAGCGCGATGAGTGATCAACGTTCTTAATCTTGCCAGTTCACTCTTATTATTGCTTCGTTTCTTCTGGCGAAGGGCAGAGTAAATGGACCGTCGTAAGTTGCTCTAATCACTTCGCCGGAGGTAGCGTAGCCATCTTTTGCCAGCTGGCTCAGCAATTCTGACTGTGCCTTCAAAAAGTTTCTTTCCGTCGCGCTACCGCTATAAGTTTTCACAGCAAAGAAGCCACCTTCCACGATCACAACTTCCACACGTGGATTTGTCGGCTTCGGCGCAGTCTCCAGCGTGTATTTTGCAGGCAAAAAGAATTGCATGTAGCCTGATTTGTCATCAGAGGACTGAGCTACAGGCACAGTCATTTCGATCTTCTCTGATTGCGCCACCGGGACGGTCATGGACACTTTCTCTGAACCAGAGTTTGCGCCCGAGATGTATTGGAACAGCAATCCGAATGATCCATTTTGGCCTCCGCTGGAGCTGACTTGTGCCGCAAGTCGATCTTCATATTTACGGATTTCGAAACCGTCGCCTTGGTGTACGATGCGATATGAGGGCTCTTCGTATGCCATTGATTGTGATCCCGTCAGCAGGGCAGTGAGCACAACTAGCGACTTGATGAGCGATGAAAGAGAGAAACTCTTGTACATTTCAAAGTCCCAAAAGTGGGCTTTAAACCATGGCCTCGATGCCTCGCGGACTTCATGAGGCCCGGGTTAAAAATCTGCTATTTCTGCCCTGTATCACTAGCCTGCAGAAATAGAGTTGCTTGCGCCTTTGAAGCCTGCCTCGCTTCGTAGGCGGCTTTCTTCTCAGCGTATTGTTTCTCGGTTAGATCATGCCATCCAACACATTTTCCGGTTGGACTACGTCCGCAAGTGCAATCTGACATTGGTATCTCCTATATGGTCGGACTTGATACGCTTGAGACTCAAGAACGGTTCATATTTGCTGTGAACTGGCTGAAAATGACCGTAGAAACATCGGAGCTTTGAAGCCCGCACTTCCCCCGACTCTAATCCTGTTGGCCATCGAATCTTTGGATTAACCCCCTGAACGGGCCAGACAAACTTGGATAGGTCTGTCCCACGCATTTGGGGTTCAGAAGCGGCTGCCTTGCCAGGATGCCACCATAACGTGAGTGTTCTCATCCTACCAGGGCACAGGCCTCGCCGCCCAATCGAAGAAATTGCCAGTGTCTGAGCTTTCGAGTCCGTCCAGAACCGCAAGGATATTCTTGGCCGCAGCTTCAGGGGAGACTTTGGGATGGTTGGGGTAGTCATCCGTAAACGATGTGGCCACCGTTCCGGGATGCAGAGCCACTACAATCGCGTTCTTGCGTTTTCGGGCGATTTCAATTGCGGCAGTTCGGACGATTTGGTTGGCCGCCGCCTTTGAGGCTCGATAGCTATACCATCCGCCAAAACCATTGTCTCCGATCGAGCCGACCCGCGCAGTCAGCACCCCGACAACGGCCCGTTCTTTCAGCGGGAGCAGGCTAGGAATATGACGCAAGACAAGCGCCGGTCCGATGGCGTTGACCGCAAAGACCCGCGCCATATCTTCAGCCTCGATCTCGGACAACGACTTCTCTGGTCGCTTGGCAGAGGGGGCAAGGATACCTGTCGCAACAAGGATCCTATCAAAAGTGCCACTTATGCTTGCCAGATTATTGGCCACACTTCCTGGGTCGGTGACATCAAAACCATCTTTCGACCTTGAAATTTCGACAACTTCATTGCCAGCGGCCACAAGTTCGCTGGATAGCGCCCCTCCAATTCCACCTGATGCACCTATGACAAGCGCCCGACCTGTCATTTCAGGGCAGTTCCGCGTGTTTTTCGGCATTTGTCGGAGCAGTATTTCACGTCGTTCCATGAGGCGGACCATTTCCGTCTCCATGAAAAAGGTCGGCCGCATACAGAACAGACTTTTTCTGGAAGATTTCCCTTATGTTTTGAGTATTTGGCCATCTCGCCCTGCTTCTCTCTCGAACCGTATGCTACCTAAGAGTTCTACCCTCAATACGTCCAAGGTTCAGTCACGGATCAGTCAATCCTCGGGCCTCAAAACGCCCCGTTGGGACGGCCAGGGCCGCAGCACTACTCGTCTTGTCATGGAACGACCAAGCGCGCCCTAGACGCGGAGAGATCAGCCAAGTGGGCAGATCTTTCTTTTTGTGTGATCGAAACGCGCACTTGCACGTATTAACCTCATACACCGAGGAACAGACGTGGAAAATTCATCGCCGATCATCTTGTGGTTTCGGAGGGACTTCAGGCTCGCCGACCATCCAGCCCTTGCCGAGGCCCGACGTAGCGGTCGTTCGGTCATCCCCGTATTTATTTTGGATGAGGTTGCCGAAAGCTATGGCGCGGCCCCGAAATGGCGGCTCGCCGAGGCGTTGACTGCTTTTGAGCATTCTCTCCAAAAGATTGGCTCACGACTTGTTCTGCGGCGTGGAATTGCAGCTGAAACTCTGTTGGCCCTCGCGAGGGAAACGGGCGCACAGGACATCTGGTGGACACGGGCCTACGATCCCGAAGCAATCGAAAGAGATACGAATGCCAAGCAGCGGCTCAAAAGCTGTGGCTACGAGGCAAAGAGCTTTCCAGGCCACATTCTTTTTGAGCCTTGGACGGTCGGGCCAAAACCGGGCGAGTTCTATAAAGTCTATAGCCCCATGTGGCGTGCTGTCAGGAACCGTTCTGTTTCAGCGCCAGAGCTGGCTCCGCAAGACATTCGAGCACCTGATGTATGGCCGCAGAGTGCCAATCTTCAAGATTGGCAATTGCAGGAAGGGGTGAGCCGAGGAGGGCGATTCCTGAAACATTATGCGTGCGTGGGCGAGGAAAAGGCATTGCTTCGCTTGGCCCAGTTTCTGGCGTCTCGGATCAACGGCTACAGGAACGGTCGGGATTTTTTTGCCAATCATGCCACATCCCAACTCTCCGAGAATTTGGCTTGGGGGGAGATAGGGCCGCGCACAATTTGGCACGCTGGTATGCGTGCGCTTCTGGAGGGCAGTCCTGGCGCCGAGCATTTCCTGAAAGAGCTCGTTTGGCGCGAGTTTTCTTATCAGCTTGTCTTTCACACACCGCGCATAACGACCGAAAACTGGAGGCCTGAATGGGATGCCTTCCCCTGGTCAGAAGAGGACGGTGAGGCCGTTCTTCGCTGGAAGCAGGGCCGAACCGGCGTCCCGATTGTCGACGCCGCAATGCGTGAGATGTATGTCACCGGACATATGCATAATCGCGGGCGTATGATTGCAGGCTCCTATTTGACCAAGCACATGATGACGCACTGGCGGGTTGGACAGAAGTGGTTTGAAGAGTGCCTGATTGACTGGGATCCCGCGGCGAATGCGTTGGGATGGCAATGGGTAGCTGGCTCGGGCCCCGACGCTTCCCCCTACTTCCGTATCTTCAACCCCGAAACTCAGGCGGCCAAATTTGATCCCGATAGCAAATATATTCATCGCTTTGTGGCCGAGCTCGTGCCCAATCCCCCACCAGAGGCGCTAGCCTATTTTGAGGCTTGCCCGCGCAGTTGGAACCTTTCCTCCAACAGCGACTACCCAAAGCCAATCGTAGGAATATCGGAAGGACGGTTTCGGGCGCTGGAAGCCTACCAAAGCCGAGGCTGGTCCGCTGAAGTTGGTCAAGCCACGCCAAGCCCAAGAAAGCAATCAGACGACAGATGACCCATGTCCGCCAAAAGCCGACCGCATCACAATCCGTAGTCGCTAGTTCGTGCGCTGCAGGCGGGCCCACCGTATATTACGACGGATCTTGCCCACTGTGCTCAAGGGAAATCGCATTCTATGCTTCGCGAACCGGGGGCGACCATCTTGTTTTTGTGGATGTATCTCAAGAAGTTGATGATCCGGCACACGACCTTACGAGCGACGACGCTTTGCGTCGCTTTCATGTCCGCTGTCAGGACGGTGAGTTGACATCCGGAGCCCTTGCTTTCGTCGAGATATGGCGATCACTTCCAAACTGGAGATGGCTGGCCAAGTTGGCGTCCTTTCCTGCGGCTGTGGCGGTCTTGGAGATGCTCTACCGGGGCTTTCTCTGGATCCGACCTGCAATTTCAAGATCACTTTCTGGACTTGGCTTTACCGCCGTCAATCCGAGAACCCAGAAAGAATAGCCTCGGAAGGCATAAAATCACACTTCAAGCACATTACACCGGCCTCGCGGCACATGCCGGACGGGATCTACCGACTACGCGGTGGCGGCACAGGCCGCGGGCGCTGGCTATTGGCCGACCGCAAGTCGAGGACCCGCCAACCCAGTGTTTCGAGCACAAAAAGACTAAAGCAAAACTCGGATGAATGAGGACCACTTCTGGGACCGCTTTTCTTCCAAATAGTTTAGCCAAGTATATATATTTTATAGGCTTTCCGACTAGTTCGAGTGCCTCTCCTGGGCACCATTTCCCCTACATTGCTGAAATTGGATGCGGGTATCAGTGTACCCATTCAAAGCACCCCACTCGCCAGTTGTGCAGACTCCGGTTTCCTGTGAACCTGCGCGGGCAAATCAGGAGGATCATGCCTTGCCGTTTCCCGTTCGATTTTCACCGACCGGCCCTCAGGGCTGGATGGACCAGCCAGATCAACCGCTGGAGCACGCCGAGCTGCTGAAGGGCGTGCCGTTCGGCTTGGATCACGCCTATTTCGAGCGCCCGGACGGGCGGCTCAAAACCGGGATCTGGCGCTGCACGGCCTATTCAGAGCGCTACGACGGCTATCCGGCGGACGAGTTCATGGTCGTGCTCGACGGCGAAGTGACGATCGAGGGCGAGGGTTTCAAGGATACCTATCGCAAGGGTGACTGTTTCTTTGTCCCCAAGGGCTTCAATTGCACCTGGACCCAGCCCGGACCGATGCTCAAATTCTATGTGATCATCGGCTAAGTCATGTCTGAAATTGGCGGGTTTGATTATGTGATCGTCGGTGCCGGGTCGGCTGGTTGTGTGCTGGCCAACCGACTGGGTGAAGACCCGGCCGTGCGGGTTCTGGTTCTCGAGGCCGGTGGATCCGAGAAAGCCGTGATCGTTGATATGCCTGCGGCCTTGTCGATCCCTATGAATAGCAAACGGTTCAATTGGGGCATGAAGACAGAGCCAGAGCCGGGTCTGGACGGTCGCCAGGTCAATTTGCCGCGAGGTAAGGGCCTTGGAGGATCGTCGTCGATCAACGGCATGTGCTGGGTGCGCGGCAATCCGATGGATTATGAGCTGTGGGAAGCGCTCGGTGCCGAGGGGTGGCGCTGGTCGAATGTGCTTCCTTATTTTCAGCGGCTGGAGGCCGTGCGCGGTGGCGGGCCATTTCGTGGCACCGATGGGCCGGTCGAGGTGACGCGAGGGCCGGAGCGCAATCCGCTTTATAACACCTTTGTCGAAGCTGGTGTGCAGGCGGGATATGCCCGCAGCGCAAATATGAACGAACGCCAACACGAAGGCTTTGGCCCGATGGAGATGAACGTCGGGAGCGGACGGAGGATGAGCGCGGCGCGCGCCTACCTCCGCCCCGCCATGGCGCGCGGCAATGTGAAGGTTGTAACCGGGGCGGCGGTTGACAGGGTGCTCTTCGAGGGCAAGCGGGCTGTAGGCGTGGCCTATCGGGCCGCAGGCACTGACCACCGCGCTACTGCGCGGCGCGAGGTCATCCTCTCTGCGGGCGCAATCATGTCTCCGACGATCCTCAAACGCTCTGGCATCGGGCCGGCGGAGGAACTTAAAAGTCACGGGATTGCGGTGGTTCACGATGCCCCGAATGTCGGTGAGAATCTCATGGACCACATGGAGATCTATCTCCAGATGGAGTGCCGCCAGCCGGTGTCGCTTTATCCGACACAGAGCCTCTGGGGCAAAGCCAAGATTGGCATGGCATGGCTCGCGACGCACAAGGGCCTTGGGGCAACCAATCACTTTGAGAGCGGCGGCCATATCCGAAGCCGGGCGGGGATCGTCTATCCCGATATTCAGTATCACTTCCTGCCGCTCGCGATTTCCTACGATGGCAAAACATTGGCCTCGGGGCATGGTTTTCAGGTCCATGTCGGGACGAAACGTTCAAAAAGCCGGGGCTGGGTGCGGCTGCGCGATGCACGGCCCGAAAGCCTGCCGAAGGTTCGGTTCAACTACATGACCCACTCCGACGATTGGCATGAGTTCCGCTCCTGTATTCGGCTGACCCGCGAAATATTTGCCCAGCCAGCCTTTGCTCCCTTTCGGGGCAAAGAGCTCGCTCCGGGCGAGGTGGTTCAGGAAGATGCCGCGCTTGATGCCTTTCTGAAGCGCAAACTGGAGAGCGCCTATCACCCTTGCGGCACTTGCCGTATGGGAACGGACGAAGTTGCGGTGACAACGGCCGACGGACGGGTGCGCGGGGTCGAGGGCTTGCGAGTTGCCGATGCCTCGCTCATGCCGCAGGCAACTGCAGGCGACCTTAACGCGCCAACCTTGGCCCTCGCCGAAAGGCTTTCAGACCTGATCCGTGGGCGCCATCTGCCGGAGGCCGCGGATGCCCCCCTACTGGCTGACCCCGAGTGGAGAACCCGCCAACGTAGCGCCTCGATCACAAAAGACTTTGCAGCGGATCGGGCAAAGCTCGCAGCCGACCTAAGAGAGACGACCGTCAGTTCAATCGCAGATTAGATGGCTATCAGCACATGAAATATCGCCATTGGGCCAATATAGGGTCGATATTCGCGGGGCATCTGGCGGGGCAAGTTTCAATCCCTTCCTCAAGACGGATGAGCGAAAAGAAGCGGGCAGACATATCAGCAAGACAAGTCGCTTGTTTTGCGCAAGCGCAGCCGCCACGATGAGGGCAAGACGTTTCGATCTGTTACCGGGGCCATTCACATCGCGCGACATCTCAAATCCATCTTGACGATCCTGTTTCCCCTTTTGGCCGCTTTTGGCGCTGTTGCCGAGGAGGGTGCGGTCAATATCCGAGACGGCGTGCCATACCTAGATATCCCAACCGAGGACGGACCTTTCCGTATCGAGCGGGAAAACGACAATTCCAATGAGATCTTCGGCGATTGGGCGCTGACCTCGCGGCCATGCCCGCCCTATTGCATCCAACCGATGATCGTCGCCGACGGTATAACCACGATCGGCGAATTGGAGTTGCTGGATTTCCTGCAAGATGGCGAAACGGTGATCATCGACAGCCGGACCAACAGCTGGTTCCAAGGCGGCACGATCCCCGGCGCGATCAACATTCCTTACAATGAAATCCTTGATCGTCTTGCGATCTTGGGCTGCGAGCCCGACTTCGACGGCTGGGACTGCCAAAACGCCCGACAGGTTGCGTTGTTCTGCAACGGCAACTGGTGTGGACAATCGCCGACAGCGATACGCAACCTCTTGGAGGTCGGATATCCTGCGGAGAGGATCTTCTACTATCGCGGCGGGATGCAGGCCTGGCGAATGCTGGGGCTGAGCGTGAAGTAGCGCCCAGCGAAGTTGCCCAGCTGCGTTGTACAGGTTTGTCTATTCATTCCGGCCCGAACCAGGTTTCCGAGACTTTCCTTGCCCAAACGTCAGCTATTGATACGGAAAAAGACCTTGTTCGCATCAAGTTCAGGCAAGAATCTTTGAATCGTCTTTGCCCGACAACAGCAAGCGATCGAACCACGTCGCCCCGTCAATCCTAAGATACTTACGCCAGTAGGCGGGGGTTCCAGCCGGTCTGCGATCCATTCGCTCGATATCCCCGGGCGACATATACTCAAATCGAAAGATTTTGCGGCTCAACCCCGAAAGTCGCGGCAATCTCACCCGGTGCCGGTAGAGGTGCGGAAACGGAAGGTGCATTACAAACGGGGTAGCGGGATCGCCCTTTTTCATCCCCAGTTTGGCAGCTCGTATGGAAAGCGTCTGTTCGCCCGAAATGATCTGGCTTCCCTCGACGTTGAAAGACCAACCCAAACGGCTTAGGCGGCTGATCTTGAATATTCCGACATCAAGATATGCCTTGAAAGCTATCGGCTTGTTTTGGCTGCTGCTGCCCGACGTCTTTGATTTCTTTCGTCGCTTGAGTGGGGTCTTCGCAAACCGGGGCTCAATCTGTGTGAGGGCTTGGTCCCTGCCAAAGTCCTGAAAGTACTTCCCCAAAAGCTCCTCCGTCACCGGTCGGACCAGCTGCATGTCGTCCTGAAGCGTCAGAAGATACTCAAACCCCTCGGCCATAGACTCTTCGTAGGCTTGCTGCATGTTTGAATATAGGCCCCCATGTCGACCGCTTCCCCCGGGACCGGTTCGAACCGGAAAACCACAGGACTCAAGCACCGACTTCATTCCCCGATGAGTGCTGTTGTCATCATAGACAACAACATCAGCCTGCGGCCAAAGATCACGAATAGAGGTCAGAAGGTTCGCCAGATGTTCTGGCCGGTTATAGCTGAATATCGCAACCCTGATCTTCGGTTCCTGCATCTGCGTCGCTCTCCTTCGTGCCTGTCCGCTTGCTCATACCACCGGACTCGGCGGAGGCCCACAGCAACCATGCGGAAATCCGCACATAGCGCCCGCCTGCGCCGCCTCCACGCGCAGGCTCGCCGCGAAAAATGGCAAGTACTTCCGGCATATAGCCTATTTCCCCTCCCCGCCGAGATTTTCGGTTGACCCAGCGGCATTTTGCCCAAGACTACCCTCGTCAAACTTGGGAGGACATCATGAAACTATTCAAGGCACTTGCGGCCTCGGCCGTGCTTATGGCCGGCCCGGCGCTTGCGGAAGAGCAACTTTCCATCGCGACCGGTGGAACCGGCGGCGTCTACTATCCTATGGGCGGCGGCCTTGCAGAGATCATCAACCGTCATATCGAGGGCTACTCGGCCACTGCCGAAGTCACCGGCGCCTCGGTCGAGAACATGGGCCTCGTCGCCACCGGTGACGCCGACCTCGCCATCGGACTTGCCGATACCGTCTATCAGGCCCAGTCGGGCACCGGCCGCTTCGAAGGCCAGCCCCTCTCGATGATCCGCGGCATCGCCTCGCTCTATGCCAACATGGTCCAGATCGTGACCCTTGCCGACAGCGGCATCACCTCGATCGCCGATCTCAAGGGCAAGCGCGTTTCGATCGGTGCGCCGGGTTCGGGTACCGAGGTCAATGCCAACGCCATTCTCGGCGCTGTCGGCATTTCCTATGACGACATGGACGAGCAACGTCTGAACTTCAACGAAACCGCAGATGCGCTGGCCAACGGCGATATCGACGCGGGCTTCTGGAGCGTCGGTGCGCCGACCTCGTCGATCCTCAACCTCGCGACCACAAATTCGATCGTCATGATCGAGTTGAGCGCCGACGAGATCGCCGCGGCCCGCGCTGCCGAGCCTCTGTTTGCAGCCACCAGCCTGCCGGGCGGCCTCTATCAGGGTGTCGACAACGCGGTGAACGTCCTCGGCGTGCCGAACGTGCTCGTCGCTTCGGCCGATATGTCGGACGATCTGGCCTATGCGATCACCAAGGCCATGTTCGAAAACATCGCCGAGCTGCAGGCTGTCCATCCGGCGGCCAACCAGACGACGATCGAGTTCACCATGGACGCGACGCCGATCCCGCTGCATCCGGGCTCGATCCGCTACTATGAAGAGATCGGGGTTGCGATCCCCGACCGTCTGCGCCCGTGAGGGTAGCCTTTGGAGGAGCGCTGACCGCGCTCCTCCTTTCTCTTTCCCCAGCATTCGCCGAGACCCTGATCGCCACCCGAACCGACGGTGTCGTGATCGCCCGCTTCCACATCCCCGAAGGCGAGGGATGGTGTATCAACTGGCGGCATTCGGTGCAGGGGTTCGAGGTTTCGGACTGCTATCTCAATCAAGGCGGCCTGATGGTTCTTGA
>Ga0102890_1000578_pt1 | contig 9913 bp, 9 predicted proteins | sample Colrivmeta1552A3_FD_94876 | JGI IMG/M metagenome (GOLD analysis project Ga0102890, IMG submission 94876) | Estuarine microbial communities from the Columbia River estuary - metaG 1552A-3 | ecosystem: Environmental > Aquatic > Marine > Intertidal zone > Estuary | place: USA: Columbia River Estuary...
CCATGGCGTACTCTCCAGAAACCTGATATACGGCAATGGGCACATCTATCTCGTTCTTTATTTCACGCACAATGTCTAGGTAACAAATACCTGGTTTTACCATGATAATGTCTGCACCCTCATCTACATCTGCCTGGGCTTCTTCTACTGCCTCAAAACGGTTGGCTGGATCCATTTGGTAGCTGGTTTTGTCGCCAAATCCTGGAGCAGAGTCTAAGGCGTCTCTAAAAGGACCATAGAAAGCAGAAGCGTATTTGGCACTGTAACTCATAATGCCTGTGTCTGTGTAACCTGCCTCTTCTAATGCCTCTCTAATGGTGAGAATGCGGCCGTCCATCATATCTGAAGGGGCAACAAAATCTGCGCCAGCTTCTGCATGGGATAAGGCCATTTCTGCCAAGACTTCTACGGTCTCGTCATTGAGGATTTTTTGACCTTCCACAATTCCGTCATGTCCATATGAAGAATAAGGGTCTAAGGCCACGTCTGTCATGACCAGCATATCTGGACAGGCGTCTTTAATGGTTTTTACAGCGCGCTGCATGAGTCCTTTGGGATTTAACGCCTCCGTACCTGCATTGTCTTTTAAAGCCTCTGGTACTTTTACAAATACCAAAACCCCACAAAGGCCCATTTGCCACAATTCTTTGACCTCCTTAGCCAATAAATCTAAAGAGTACCTGTAGTAATTGGGCATAGATGGAATGGCTTCTTTGATCCCTTTTCCTTCTACTACAAAAAGTGGGACTAAAAAGTCCGATGGCGTTATGATGGTCTCTCTCACCAAATGGCGAATGGCATGTGACTGTCTCAGGCGTCTGTTTCTTCTCAATGGATACATAGGGTCTTTTTTTTAGGTTATTGGGCCCATTCTCTGGGGGTGGCTAAAACTTCCAATAAAGCGGCTTCATCTGAGCCTTCTATAGGTTGGTGGTCGTACACCCACTGAACATGTGGGGGCAAACTCATTAATATACTCTCTATACGGCCATTGGTTTTAAGGCCAAATAAGGTGCCTTTGTCATGCACCAAATTAAATTCTACATAGCGACCACGGCGAATTTCCTGCCAATCTCTTTGGGCAGGACCGTAAGGAAGTTCTTTGCGCTTTGCTACAATAGGCAGGTAGGCGTCTAAAAAAGAGTCCCCTACTTGGGCCACAAACTGGTGCCATTCTTCCAAACTTCTTTCAGGGGTGGCTTTGCAATAGTCAAAAAACAAGCCCCCTATACCCCTGGCTTCATGGCGGTGTTCGTTCCAAAAATAGTCATCACAACGGGCCTTGAATTTTGGATAAAAATCGGTATCGTGAGCGTCACAAGCCGTTTTACAGGTCTGGTGAAAATGCTGCGCGTCTTCCTCGAATAAATAGTAAGGGGTGAGGTCCTGACCACCCCCAAACCAGGCGTCTATGCGATTTCCGTCCAGATCATAGAGCTCAAAATAACGCCAATTGGCGTGTACCGTAGGCACCATGGGGTTTTTAGGATGCATGACTAAAGACAGGCCACAGGCAAAAAAATTAGATTCCCCTACCCCAAAATAAGCCTGCATGCTCTTGGGTAATGGGCCGTGAACGGCCGACGTATTCACGCCACCCTTTTCAAACACCGATCCCTCTTGAATCACTCTAGTCCGGCCGCCACCCCCTTCTGGACGCTCCCACAGGTCTTCCTGAAAACGGGCGGTACCGTCCATGTCTTCCAAGCCTTTACAAATGCGGTCTTGAAGGTCTCTAATATAGGTGGTGAATTGTTCTTTCATGTTATTGGTGCTTCAAAGGGGCAATAGAGCGTATTTTAAGCGGCTCTTTAAACCCTTTTAATCTCTGGGTTTGTATTCTTTTACAGCTTCTATAAAAGCCCCTGCATTTTCTAAAGGAATATTGGGCAATATACCGTGACCTAAGTTCACAATATAGCGGTCTTTTCCAAAGGCGTCTATCATTTCATGCACCATTCTCTTGATGGTCTTGGGTGGAGACATGAGTCTTGAAGGATCAAAATTTCCTTGAAGGGTGATCTTACCACCAGATAAGTATCTCGCGTTTTGTGCAGAGCAGGTCCAATCTACCCCTAGGGCAGCAGCGCCAGATTGAGACATTTCTCTCAGGGCAAACCAACAACCTTTTCCAAAGGCAATTACCGGCGCCTCTTCTTTTAAGGCGTCTATAATTTGTTGGATGTACTGCCAAGAAAATTCCTGATAATCGGTAGGAGACAACATACCGCCCCAAGAGTCAAACACCTGAACAGCATTCACTCCTGCAGCCACTTTGGCTTTTAAGTAGGCTATAGTCGTATCCGTAATTTTCTGTAATAAAGTATGTGCCGCAATGGGCTGGGTAAAACAAAACTCCTTGGCTTTGTCAAAGTTTTTGCTCCCTTGCCCCTGCACGCAGTAACATAGAATAGTCCATGGAGATCCAGCAAAACCGATGAGTGGCACCTCATCATTGAGCTTTTCTTTGGTCATTTTAATGGCTTCCATCACATAGCCCAAAGTTTCTTGAATGTCTGGAACGATCACCTGATCTACTGCTTTTTGGTCACGAATAGGGTGGGGTAAATACGGCCCAAAGTTGGGTTTCATTTCTACCTCAATATTCATGGCCTGTGGAATCACTAGAATGTCTGAAAATAAAATAGCCACATCCATACCGTAACGCCTAATGGGTTGTACGGTAATTTCCGAAGCCAATTCTGGCGTCTGACAACGGGTAAAAAAATCATACTTGTCCTTGAGTTCCATAAACTCCGGAAGGTACCTTCCTGCCTGACGCATCATCCAGACCGGTGGTCTAGATACGGTTTCACCTCTAAGGGCTTTTAAGAATAAGTCATTCTTTATCATGGGGTCTATTTTATGGCAATTAATCTCGCTATTTCTGTGTTGCTTGCTATTTGTGTAGTTCTCTTTACTGTATACGCTGCTGTTCTCAGTACTATTTTCTATGCTATTTTATCTACACTGTTTTCGTTGATTTTTTCTTTACTTTTCTCAGCGCTATTTTCTCTTTACTATTTTCTCTGTGCTGTTTTCTCTGTGCTGTTTTCTCTCCTGTTTTGTCTCCTATTTTTTAAAGGCCTCTGCTCGGGCTTAGCGCTTGTCCTTTTTGGGATAATGTGCCCGAAGTGCACTTAACATATGGGCAAAACTGGGCTTCTTGGCCACTACATACTGTTTGGTGTGTGCCGCTACGGCCTGAGCCGTAGTAGGGCCAATGGCCACTACAAAGGCGTCTCCAATTTTATTGTTTTCAGTAAAAGCCGCTACACCACTAGGGCTGAAAAAGAATAGGGCTTCAAAAGGACGATCAAAAGCCTTTTCTACCCCATTTGTTTCATATACAATACGAATGTTTAAAGGCCGCTTTGCTGCTTTAAAAGCGTTGGGTAAAGTGGGCAAATGCCTGTTGCCACAGAAATAGTAAAGCGGGCTGCTCTCTAAAGCGTAGCGCCCTGAAAACAAGATTTTCTCTAAGTCTGCTGCGCTGTCTGCTACCGCGTGAACCAATACCCCTTTTTTTCTGAGTTTCTGAGCGGAGCGCTCTCCCACACAATACACCCCTTCTAGAATGGGGAGAGCGGTGGAGAGGTGTTCGTGAGACAAAAAAGCGGCTACAGCGTTTTGGCTGGTAAATATGCCCTGAAAAGGGGCTGCTGGCATATCAAAAGCAAGGGCTTCTGCCGCCACAGCATTGTAGGACTGTACCGAAAAACCAGCCGCTAAAAGTCTAGACCGTTGTGCGGGCTGCAAGGCTTTTGTGCTGAGAATGGTCGGTGTGCTCATGGTTTTTCTTTTATGATAATGCTTTTTTTATCTCCGCCATGAGGGCTTTGCCGCCTTGGCTTAATATCTTTTGGGCCATTTTTCTGCCGTATCCTGGGGCCTGGTCCAAAGGCACAAAGGTGTTGGTTTCTATATGCTGCTTGCCGTCTAAACTGTGTAGTACGCCAATAAAGTGCAGTTGGTCTTGGGTCGTGGTGCACAGCGCGCCTATGGGCGCGGTGCAACCGCCTTCTAGTTCGTTTAAAAATTCGCGTTCTATCTGGGTGCAGAGGGCAGTTTGGAAATCGTTTAATACAGAAAGTTCTTCTAGAAGGACGGTGTGAGCGCTTTGCGCCACCACCACCATAGCGCCCTGCGCGGGCGCAGGGACCATCCAATCCAAACGCATAGCGTTTTCAGGCAATAGGTCTAGTCGGGCCAATCCTGCTGCTGCAAAAATAGCACCACCCCAAGAATTGTTCGCTAATTTTTCTAATCGGGTTTGTACATTTCCCCTAATATCTACCAATTGGTGTTCGGGATATTTGGCGAGCCACTGGGCTTTGCGTCTTAAACTACTGGTGGCTATTTGAAGTCCTGAGGTGGTGAAATCTGGTGATTTGTGCACTAGGACGTCGGCCGTGGAGGCCCGCTTTAATACCGCAGCCGTGGAAAGTCCCTTGGCCAATACCGTGGGAACATCTTTGTAGGAGTGCACCGCTAAATCTATTTCGCCTGCCAAAAGCGCTAGGTCTAAGGTTTTTGTAAATACACCAGTAACACCCAATTCGTACAAAGGCTGGTCTAATTTTAAATCACCTAAGGATTTTACCGGCACCAATTCGCTGGCTATTCCGTGGGCGGCCAATTGACTTTGTACCGTCTTGGCCTGCCACATAGCCAGGGCAGAATCTCTGGTGCCTATGCGAAGGGTCTTAGCCATTGGTGGTGGCTTTTAATTGAAACACCGCTTCAATCAGGGCAACACTCTCTTCGGGTTGGTCTTGAACCTCTTTGAGGTGTTCTGCAAATTGTTTGGTGATTTTTTGGATCATTCTATCCGTGAGCTGCTGGGCAGTAGCAGCGTCAAAATAAGCGGTTTTCTTTTGCATGAAATCCAACTCTTCTGCCTGCATAACCTGCAATTTGTTTTTGAGGGCTTTTATGACCGGAGAAAACTTACGGGTTTCTAACCAGGCGTTAAACTCTCCTTCAATATGGGCTATTATGGCTTTAGCTGCAGGAATGTGTGCGCGTCTTTTTTCTAAGGTGCCGTCTGTAATTTGAGACAGCTCATCCAAATGTACTAAGGTGACGTTTTCCAGTTCCTGCACATCCGGATCTACGTTTTGTGGAATGGACAAATCTAAGATTAATAGGGGTCTGTTGTGGTGTATCAGGGCCTTTGAAACAGTGGGTTTCTGAGCACCTGTTGCCACTACTAAAATGTCTGATTTGCGAATTTCAGAAGGCAGGTCTCCGTAGTCTTTTACGAGCAGGTTAAATTTACCTGCCACTTTTTCTGCAGTGTCTTTGGTTCTGTTAATGAGCGTTATATGGGTGTTTTTGGTATGTTTTACCAAATTTTCACAGGTATTACGGCCTATTTTCCCAGTACCAAACAACAAGATGTTCTTGCTGGAAACGTCTGCTACTTGTTTTAAAATATACTGTACAGAGGCAAAAGCAACTGAAGTGGCTCCTGTAGAAATGTCTGTTTCGTTTTTAATGCGTTTGCTCGCCTGAATGACCGCATTGGTTAAACGCTCCATAAATGGATTGGCAAGACCTACTTTTTTCGCGCTGGTAAAGCCTTTTTTAATCTGAGCAATAATTTCAAAATCGCCCAATATCTGACTGTCTAAACCAGTACCTACGCAAAATAAGTGGTGAATGGCTTCTTTGTTTTTGTAAATATAGGCCACCTCTTGAAAGGCTTCAATACTGCCGTGGGTGGTGTCGCACAATAGCGCTATGAGGGTATGTGGGTCTTGGGCAAAACCGTATAGTTCGGTTCTGTTACAAGTGCTTACCACCATGAATGCGTCCAAACCTTCTGCTTTGGCTGCAGCGAGTATTTCAACCACTTGCTGGTCCTGCAGGCTAAATAAGCCTCTTGTAGCAGCGTCTGCTTTCTGGTAGTTTAATCCTACACAAAAAAAAGATTGGTGTTTAGAAATGTGGTAGTCCTTCATGCTTTCGCCCAGCTTCTTGATTTTCAAACGGAGTACAAAAGTAAGCCCACAATAAAGATAAAAATAACGCTGTAGGAACTATAAGTGTCGCCACAGAATATTTTCTATGCATTTTTATTTAAAATGCGCACAGTTTCTTATTTTTGTTGGGCTAAGCCTTAGGGTATTACTTTTTTATTTAGAATAATTCTAAATAAAATAACGCTTCATAAAATCTATATGAAAGAGAAAAACAACGCGCTGAGTCCCTTCGAAGAAATTTATTTAGAAGAAGGTTTTTATGTACTTAAAATACAGAATAACAGTCCTTTACCTCAAAAGCTCAGTAAGTCCATAGACAGCAGTTACATTCAGTTTCATTTCTGCCTCAAGGGCAGTGCAGACTTTCTTTTTAATGAAGGTGCTTACAGCCTTCCTGTTTCTGAAGAACAGTCATTATTATTGTACAACACCCAAAAAGACCTGCCGCTTAATGCGGTGCTTCAGCCCAATGCTTGGATGTTTTCTGTGGTCATGACCCTGAGAAAATTTCACACCTTGTTTTCTAAAGAGGCCCATATTATCCCTTTTTTAAGCAGCGAAAACAAAGACAAAAAATACTATGCGCAGGAGGCGGTGTCTCCATCCATTGCGGTAGTGATTAGCCAGCTAATGCACAATACTTTGCATCCTAATATTAAGGAGCTCTATATAAAAGCCAAGGTCTATGAGCTCATGGCTTTATACTTTAATGTTTCTGAAGAGGCAGACACCGCACAATGTCCCTTTTTAGTAGATGAAGACAACTTAAAACGCATTAGAAAGGCCAAAGAAATTGTTGTGGCTAGAATGGCGGAGCCTCCTACCCTCACGGAGCTGTCTCAAGAAATTGGCCTGAGTCTCAAAAAACTCAAAGAAGGGTTTAAACAAGTTTACGGAGACTCCGTGTACAGTTTCTTGTTTGACTACAAGATGGAATACGGCAGAAAATTACTGGTTTCAGGGGCCTATAATGTGAATGAAGTGGGCCTTAAAATAGGCTACTCAACGGCCAGTCACTATATAGCGGCCTTTAAAAAGAAATATGGCACTACACCAAAAAAATACCTCACCGCAGCAGCAGCTAGTGCGGTTTAATCTAGTTACTTTTTACATCTACTAACATGAAAACCACCATGACTCATTCCCGAAGCCTGAACCCTTTTTGGCTATTTAAAACCTTAGTTCTCACAGGCTTTTTACTTGGCTCCGTTGGAGCGTTTGCAAAAGAAAATAACGCATTAGACCCTGCGCAGATCATGGTTTTTACCAAAACAACAGGCTGGAGACACAGCAGTATTGAAGCTGGCGTAAAAGCCCTAAAAACACTCGGAGAAAAAGACGGTTTTGAAGTGACCCAAACAGAAGATGCCTTTTCTTTTCATCCAGACAATTTAAAAAAATACCAATTGGTATTATTCTTGAGTACTACCCTTGAAGTACTCAATGAAAATCAGCAAAAAGCCTTTGAGAATTACATCTCTAATGGCGGTGCGTTTATGGGCATTCACGCTGCAGCAGACACAGAATACGAATGGCCATTTTATGGAAAATTAGTGGGGGCATATTTTGAGAGCCACCCCAATGATCCCAATGTGCTCACTGCCCAGATGCGCGTCTTAGACAGCAAGCACCCAGCAACCAAAAATCTCCCGCTGTCATGGACCAGGGCAGACGAATGGTACAATTACAAAAACATTAATCCAGACATAAAGGTGCTTATAAACTTGGAAGAAGATTCTTATAGTGGTGGGACCAATGGTGCAAACCACCCCATTGCCTGGTACCATGAAAGTCTTGGCGGCAGGGCTTTCTACACTGGCGGCGGCCACACAGAAGCTTCTTTTGAGGAAGCCACTTTCTTGGACCACCTCAGCGGCGGCATTGCCTATTGCCTCGGAAGGGATTAACCCAGGCGTTAACCGTAGACAAGGTGCCATTTTTGTTTACCTTTTTACACCCTTGTGAATTTATATTTGCAACAAATGATTGGGCGCAATTTTTTTTAAGAATAAATAGCGCATTATCCTCCCTTAAAGTTTGTTATAACCAGCACCGTGCTGTAAATTTGCTCGTAAAATTATTCAGAACATGAGTGGAATACCTTCATCATCCATAGCAAGAAAAATTGTGATGGCCCTATCAGGCTTATTTTTAGTGTTTTTCTTGGGGCAGCATTTTGTGATTAACATCACTTCCGTTATTGCGCCAGACACCTTTAATACTTGGTCTCATTTCATGGGATACAATCCTTTGGTTCAATACGCGCTGCAACCGGTGCTTATTGCTGGGGTGATTGTGCACTTTGTGATGGGCTTTGTTTTAGAAATCCAAAATAGAAAAGCCCGTGGCGTTCGTTACTTTAAATACAACGGCGGCGCTAATGCTTCTTGGATCTCAAGAAATATGATTATATCAGGAGCCACTGTATTGGCTTTTTTATTCGTACATATGTATGACTTCTGGTTTCATGAAATGGTCTACAAATACGTGGAATTTAGCCCAGAAGACCCTACGCGCTACTATGCAGAGACCGTAGAAAAATTTCATTCTCCTATCAAAACAGGCTTGTATGTGATTTCTTTTGTGCTTTTAGCACTTCACTTATTGCACGGCTTCGCTTCTTCCTTCCAAACCATGGGAGTGAACAACAAATACAGCCCCGCTATAAAAACATTTACCAAAGTATATGCCATAGCCATCCCATTGGGATTTGCCTTTATTGCCATATACCATCATTTAAACCCTATAACGCAGTAGCCTTATGAGTGTACTAGATTCAAAAGTGCCAAAAGGTCCCTTAGACCAAAAATGGACGGCACATAAAAACAAGATTAACCTAGTAAACCCAGCCAATAAGCGTAAGATAGACGTGATTGTGGTGGGGACTGGATTGGCTGGTGGTGCCGCCGCGGCATCACTCGCAGAGCTAGGGTACAACGTAAAGACATTTTGCTACCAAGATTCCCCCAGACGTGCGCACTCTATTGCAGCACAAGGAGGGATTAACGCTTCTAAAAACTACCAAGGCGACGGAGATTCTAACTACCGTTTGTTCTATGACACCGTTAAAGGAGGAGATTACCGCTCTAGAGAGGCCAATGTTTACCGTTTGGCTGAAGTGTCTGGAAATATTATTGACCAATGTGTGGCCCAAGGGGTGCCTTTTGCCAGAGAATATGGGGGTCAATTAGACAACCGCTCTTTTGGAGGGGTATTGGTATCTAGGACTTTCTACGCGAAAGGACAGACAGGACAACAACTTTTATTAGGCGCTTACTCTGCCATGAACCGTCAGATTAACCGTGGTAAAATTACCCCTTACAACCGTCATGAAATGCTAGATTTGGTCTTGGTAGGTGGTAAGGCAAGAGGAATTATTGCCAGAGACTTAGTCACTGGAGCCATTGAGCGTCATTCTGCACACGCAGTAGTATTGGCTTCTGGAGGTTACGGAAACGTATTCTTCCTTTCTACCAATGCTATGGGATCTAATGTCATGGCCGCTTGGCGTGCCCACAGAAGAGGGGCTTATTTTGCCAACCCATGTTTTACGCAAATTCACCCTACCTGTATTCCTGTTTCTGGAGACCACCAGTCTAAGCTAACGCTCATGTCTGAGTCCCTTAGAAATGACGGACGTATTTGGGTGCCCGCAAAAAAAGAAGATGCAGACGCCATTAGGGCTGGAAAATTAAAACCTACTCAAATTTTAGAAGCAGACAGGGATTATTTCTTGGAAAGACGCTACCCTGCTTTTGGAAATTTAGTGCCTAGAGACGTAGCTTCTAGAGCAGCTAAAGAGCGTTGTGACGCTGGATTTGGGGTAAATAAAACAGGAGAAGCCGTTTACTTGGACTTTGACGCTGCCATTATGCGTTACGGAAAAGAAAAAGCGCTTATCTCAGGACAAAAAGACGCTTCTGACA
>Ga0102890_1000587_pt1 | contig 9846 bp, 10 predicted proteins | sample Colrivmeta1552A3_FD_94876 | JGI IMG/M metagenome (GOLD analysis project Ga0102890, IMG submission 94876) | Estuarine microbial communities from the Columbia River estuary - metaG 1552A-3 | ecosystem: Environmental > Aquatic > Marine > Intertidal zone > Estuary | place: USA: Columbia River Estuary...
CTTCTGCTTGGGCTAATTGAGTTGGGTAAAAAGAGCCTGCATAATTCCCTGCAGCTTTGGCATACCCAAAACCACCACTTGCAGCCCTACTAAATGTTTCTGCAATTTTAACCCTCACTTCTCCGCTATAGTAGGATTGTGCTGGAGAGCAAATGACCATAAATTTATACTCTTTGGCGGGAGAGGCAATAACGCCGGCTTGAGACGCGATCATAAAAGGCCTGATATACAAAGAATTCCCTGCACCAGGTTTGATCCAATTTTGGTCCAATGCTAACAATTTGTGAAGTCCTTCCATAAAGTATTCTTTTGTAATTGCTGGCATGGCCAATCTTTCACAGGACTTATTAAACCGCTTAAAATTATCTTCGGGTCTGAACAACCATGCGTCACCATGATGGTCTTTGAATGCCTTCATGCCTTCAAAAATAGCTTGGCCATAGTGAAATACACTGGCGCTTGGCGAAATACTTATATTTTGATAAGGTTTAATCTGTGGTCTTTCCCAGCCACCATTCTTAAAGTCACAGACCAACATATGGTCTGCGAAAATTTCTCCAAAAGAAAGGTTTTCAAAATCTACTTCATTAATTCTAGAAGTTTGGGCAATTTCAATATCAAATGAATCAGTAGCTGTGCTCATGGGCTCTATATTTAAGAGAATAAAATTAAATAAAAATACTGTGAGCACATTTTTATTTTCATATTATTAGCAAAATGCTTAAAATGCGCTTCTCAAATAAGAATATGACATTTTTTTAACAATTGCGCTCTAATATTTGTTTGTATTTTCATTAAACCCTTTTTTAAAACTCCGTTGTAAGCAGGTTATATTCGCTAGTTTTTACTTTATAAACAGTAAAACTTGACATATCTTTATGGGGTGAAAAGAAAAATTGTAACTACCGCAGACGGTTCTAAAACCCTGCAAATAGAAGAATGGCAGGAACAGTACCATTCCATGCATGGTGCCATACAGGAAGCTTATCACGTTTTTATAAAACATGGTTTAGACCTTTTTGAAAATAAGGCTATTGCTATACTTGAAATTGGTTTTGGTACGGGATTAAATGCTTATATCACTTTTTTAGAAGCTCAGGAAAAAGGGCTTAATGTTGATTATTTCGGGCTAGAAGCATACCCAGTAAGTTTCGAAGAAGCTATGTCTATGGAGTATGTGACGTCTTTAAAGGATGCTGACTTTGGCCAAGAAGCTTTTGAGTTAATGCATAAAAGTCCATGGAACGTCCCCGTGAAAATTGCTTCTTTTTTTAATTTATTGAAGCTTGAAAAAAAGTTCCAAGATATTAATGATTCCAATGCGTATGAACTCATTTATTTTGACGCCTTTGGTTTTAGGGTGCAGCCTGAATTATGGTCTGAATCCATTTTTTTGAAAATGTATGCTGCACTGCGTCCAGGAGGCGTTTTGGTGACCTATGCAGCAAAAGGAAGTGTAAGAAGGGCTATGGTCAGTGTGGGGTTTTTAGTGGAACGTTTAGAAGGACCTCCAGGTAAACGTGAAATGCTCAGGGCAACTAAACCTAGATTAAATACTCAAATTTAAATTTTAACTCCTCCTTTTTTAATAGTTATTGTCATGAAAATATTGATTACCGGTGCTACCGGATTAATAGGAAAAGAAATTATTAAACAGTGTCACATAGAGGGCATTAGCACACATTTTTTGACCACCTCAAAAGCCAAGTTGTCTTCTAAAGAAAATGAAAAAGGTTTTCTGTGGAATCCTTCTAAAGGAGCCATTGATTTAAATGCTTTTCAAGGCGTGACACACATCATTAATTTGGCTGGAAGTACCATTGCCCAAAGATGGACAGAGAAAAATAAAGCAGAAATTTTACATTCAAGATTAGACAGTATTAATACACTTATGAAAGGGATTAGGCAATTAGAAAGTCATTCTCTGACCTATTTTTTAGGCGCTTCTGCCATAGGATACTACCCATCTGACTTTTCAAAAGAATACCCTTCAGATTGGCATTCTGAAAGTGGCAAAGCGTCCTTTTTAAGAGAAACTGTTTTGGCTTGGGAAGCGGCCAACGAGTCCGTAGCTTCTCTTGGATTAAAGTTGGGCCAACTTAGGATAGGTTTGGTGTTGGATCAGCAAGAAGGTGCCTTACCCCAATTTGTAACACCCATAAAGAATTTTGTGGGTGCTGCTTTTGGAAATGGTAAGCAGTGGCAGTCTTGGATTCACAAGGAAGATATAGCGCGAATGTTTCTTTCTTTAAGCAAAAATGAATTAGAGGGTGTTTTTAACGGTGTAGCCCCCAACCCAGTGATACAAAAGGAATTGGTAGCTGCCATAGCACAACAACTCAATAAGCCTGTTTTACTGCCTAATGTACCTGGTTTTGTTATTTCTTTAATTCTTGGTGAAATGGCACAACTGGTCTTAGAAAGCCAAAAAGTGCAATCTGATCAATGGCTCGCTTTAGGTTTTGAATTTCATTTTCCTACTTTGCCTGAGGCACTTAGAGATTTGTTGTGATTCAAAGTGATAAAAGGAATGACATTTTGGCATTTTTAAAGCTTTGGCAGTACTTTTGAATAGTAGATTACAAATATTGAATCACATGAGTAAAGAGAATATAGATGCTGCTGCATCTGACCAAAATGAAGTTCAAGATACAGAGATGACTTCACCAGAAAATAGCCAAGGATCTCAGCAAGATAATAATAGCGAATTTAATGACGCTGCTATTGAAGACAGTCCAGAATCAGCTTTAGAAAAGCTAGAGAAAGCAGTAGCTAGCGAACAAGATAAATTTTTAAGGCTTTTTGCTGAATTTGAAAATTATAAAAAGAGAACCTCAAAAGAGAGAATGGATCTTTTTAAAACAGCCAACCAAGAGGTTATTGTTGCTATGTTACCGGTGGTCGATGACTTTGAAAGAGCTATGAAAGAATTGTCTAAAGACCAAGACTCAGAGCTTTACAAAGGTGTGGGTCTTATTCAGAATAAATTTTTAGGGATACTTAAAAACAAAGGTTTAGAAGAAGTAGTTACCGCTGCGGGTGATACTTTTGATTCTGAAATGCACGATGCAATTACTCAGATTCCTGCGCCTAACAAGAAAATGAAGGGAAAAATTATAGATGTAATTGAAAAAGGTTTTCAATTAGGAGATAAAATTATTCGTCACCCAAAAGTAGTAGTTGGAAACTAATTAAGTTTTATGAAAGAAGATTTTTATGACATATTAGGTATTTCTAAAAGTGCCACAGCTGCAGAGATTAAAAAGGCTTATAGGAAAAAAGCCATTGAGTACCATCCAGATAAAAATCCTGGAGATTCAAAAGCAGAAGAGCTTTTTAAAAAATCTGCAGAGGCTTACGAAGTTTTAAGTGACCCTAATAAAAAAGCCAAATATGATCAGTATGGTCACCAAGCATTTGAAGGTGGATTTGGTGGCGGTGGCGGAATGAATATGGATGACATATTTAGCCAATTTGGTGATGTTTTTGGTGGTGCCTTTGGAGGTGGATTTGGTGGATTTGGCGGCGGCGGCCAGCGAAGGGCTAAAGGGAGTAACCTTAGGATTAGGGTGAAACTAAAACTTGAAGAGGTAGCACAAGGGGTAGAGAAGACCGTAAAAGTCCGAAGAAAAAAGCAGGCAGATGGGGTTACTTATAAGACTTGCGCCACTTGTAATGGTCAGGGTCAAGTCACTAAAATTGCCAACACCATATTGGGTAGGATGCAAACGGCTGCAACCTGTAGTAGCTGTAGTGGAAGTGGGCAAATTATAGATTCCAAACCAAATGATGCTGACGCTCAAGGAATGGTCGTTCAGGAAGACACTGTGAGTATTCAAATACCTGCAGGAGTAGAAGATGGAATGCAGTTAAAAGTTGGAGGGAAAGGCAATGATGCTCCTGGAAATGGCGTTCCTGGTGACTTAATAGTTGCCATTGAGACTTTAGAGCATGAGACCTTGAAAAGAGAAGGAGACAACCTTCATTATGATTTATATATCAGTTTATCAGACGCCGTATTGGGGACTTCTAAAGATATTGATACTGTTTCTGGTAAAGCCAGAATCAAACTTGAGCCGGGTCTTCAGTCTGGCAAAATATTAAGACTTAGAGGCAAAGGTATTAAGAGTATTAACGGTTATGGAGCCGGAGATTTATTGGTGCACGTCAATGTATGGACACCAAAAGAACTGAATAAAGAGCAAAGGGCCTTTTTTGAAAAGATGCAAGGAGATGAAAATTTTGAGCCAAAGCCTGAAAAATCGGATAAGTCATTTTTTGAAAAGGTAAAAGATATGTTTGCTTAAACCTTTTTTATTGTTTTATAGAGAATTTATGTATATTTGGTTTTTACTTAATAGTACATCTATTAGGTAATTCTTTTTCATAGCAATTTTTTTTCCCATCCTTAGAACTCGTTTTAAGGGTGGGTTTTGCTTTTAAAGGCCGCTTGGTGTCAGTTTATTTGCTTATTTTAGAAGCGTAAATAATTCTTATGAATGCGATTCAGAAATTTTTAGGGCTTATAAAAAATGCGCTGACTACTCCATTGTTCCCATCGGATACAATTCATATTACCATAGGGACTATTCTTTTAATTATAACAGCCCTAATTTTTGTAAGTTATCTTTTGAAGCTTATTAAAAAGATTGTTAATGCAAAATTACCTGAAGAAGACAAAAATAAGTTTGCAAGCATATTTGGGTTTTTAAAGTATCTCTTCTATATACTGGTTACGATAACGGTCTTACATTCTTCCGGTATTGATCTCACTGTTTTTCTTACAGCCTCTGCCGCTTTATTTGTTGGTCTTGGTTTTGCACTTCAATACTTATTTCAAGACATTATTTCAGGTATTTTGATCATTTTAGATCAATCACTACACGTTGGAGACATTATTGAAGTAGATCAGAAGGTGGGTAAGGTATTTGAAATTAAATTGAGAACCACCAGAGCCATTACCAGAGACGACAAGGTGATAGTCATTCCAAATCATATTTTCCTAACAAACAGTATTTTTAATTATACGCAAAACCATAAAACAACCCGTGAAAAGGTCACTATAGGCGTGTCTTATGCATCAGATATAAATTTAGTGACTGATTTACTGGTGTCAGTTGCTGTAGCTCAAAAAGGCGTCTTAAAATCTCCTAAACCTTTTGTTTTATTTGATGATTTCGGAGATTCCGCCCTGGTATTTTCGCTGCACTTTTCTATTGCAGATTCTTTCACGGATCCCAAGTTGAAAAGTGAGATTCGTTATAAAATTGCAGCGATTTTTAAAGATAATAAGGTGTCCATTCCATTTCCACAAAGAGATGTTCACCTGTATAAACATCCCTAAATGAATTCAAATATTCTTGTTGTTGAAGATGAAGCAGCTATTAGTAGGGTGCTTGTAAAAATACTATCAGAAGCCTTTGAGACTTATGAAATAGAGGCTGCCTTTGATGGGCAATCTGCTATTGAAATGATTCAAAGCAAGGACTATGCCTTAGTTTTATGTGATATTAAAATGCCTAAAATGGATGGGGTAGAAGTGCTTATTAAAGCTAAAGAAATTGCGCCATTTACTTCATTCATTATGATATCTGGTCATGGCGATCTTGAAACTGCTGTGGAAACAATGCGATTGGGTGCTTTTGATTATATTTCAAAACCGCCTGATTTAAACAGGTTGTTGACCGCTGCAAGGAATGCCCTTGAGAAAAAAGATTTATTGGTTGAGAATACTTTGCTCAAACAAAAAGTATCTAATGGATATGAAATGATCGGTAAAAGTGAAGTCATATCTCATGTGCAACAAATGATTGATAAAGTAGCTCCAACAGACGCAAGGGTTTTGATTACTGGCCCTAATGGAAGTGGAAAAGAATTGGTTGCCCATTGGATTCACCAAAAAGGGCCTAGGCTAACAGCAGCCTTTGTAGAGGTGAATTGTGCTGCTATTCCTTCTGAACTTATTGAAAGTGAATTATTTGGTCACGTAAAAGGGGCTTTTACCTCTGCTGTAAAAGATCGGTCAGGAAAATTTGAAATGGCACATGGGGGTACCCTATTTTTAGATGAGATAGGGGATATGAGTCTTTCTGCTCAGGCTAAAGTACTTAGGGCTTTACAAGAGCAAAAAATCACTAGGGTAGGCTCTGATAAAGACATTAAAGTAGATGTGCGGGTTTTAGCTGCCACTAATAAAAACCTTAAAGAAGAGATTAAGGAAGGGCGTTTTAGAGAAGATTTATACCACCGTTTGGCCGTAATTATTATTGATGTACCGGCTTTAAATGAACGAAAAGAAGACATTCCATTACTGATTAATCATTTTTCAAATCAAATAGCCAATGCTCAGGGTGCCCAACCCAAAGTTTTTTCACAAGAGGCCATTAGTGCGCTACAGTCTTATGATTGGACTGGAAATATTAGAGAATTACGCAATGTTGTTGAGCGACTGTTAATTTTAGGCGCTACTGAAATAAGCAGTGAAGACGTGCGTTTATTTGCTTCTAAAAATTAAAATAGATAATATGAAATTGAGACTAATTATTCTGTTCACTTTTTGTGGCATCGGCCTTCAGGCCCAAGAAAATTTAGATAATTCCTTTATTAAAAGTATCTATGATACTGCACTAAGTGAGAGTAGGTCATACGATTGGCTGAACCATTTGTCCAACCAGATTGGAGGGCGTTTGTCTGGATCGGTTCAAGCAGAACAGGCAGTAGATTATACCTATAAAGTGATCGAAAATTTGAAGCTAGACAAGCTTTGGAAGCAAGAAATAACCGTACCAAAGTGGGTGAGGGGAACCCCTGAATTTGCCTATATGGAATTGTCTCCTGGGGCAACTACGAACATTCCTATTCTAGCATTGGGTGGATCTGTGGCCACACCTTCTTTAGGAATCAAAGCGGAACTTATTGAAGTGACCTCTTTGGATGAATTGAAAACATTGGGCAAAAAAGCCATTTCTGGTAAAATAGTTTTTTTCAATAGGCCTATGGACCCTAAAATGATCAATACATTTAATGCTTATTCAAAAGCGGTGGATCAAAGGTCTAAGGGCGCAGCTGAGGCTGCTAAATATGGTGCTCTAGGTGTTATAGTGAGGTCTATGAATTTAAGATTAGATGACTTTCCTCACACTGGTGGTATGTCTTATGGTGGCCTTTCTGACGCCATGAAAATTCCTGCTGCAGCGGTCTCTACAAACCATGCAAATTTTTTAAGCACTACCCTAAAATTAAATCCTTCTTTGAAATTTTATTTCAAACAAAATTGCAGAACACTTGCAGATGTGCCTTCTCACAATGTGATTGGAGAAATTAGGGGCAGTGAATTCCCTGAGGAAATTATTGTTATTGGTGGGCATTTAGATTCTTGGGATGTAGGAGATGGTGCCCATGACGACGGTGCAGGTTGCGTGCAAAGCATGGCTGTTTTAGAGATACTAAAGAAGCTAAATTACACCCCAAAAAGAACGATTAGGGTAGTGATGTTTATGAATGAAGAAAATGGACTTAGGGGAGGAACAGCTTATGCCAAAAGAGCCGTTGAGCTGGGGGAGCAACATATATTCGCCCTTGAGAGTGACTCTGGGGGCTTTACACCTAGGGGTTTTTCCTTTGATGCGTCTGCTGCAAACATGCCACAAATCATGGAATGGAAAGTGCTATTTGAACCTTATATGGCCCACACTTTCACAGAAGGTGGTTCGGGCGCAGATATTGGACCTTTAAAAAATGAGGGCATTGTTTTGGCCGGATTGAGGCCAGATTCTCAGCGTTATTTTGACCACCACCACGCAGCTACAGATACTTTTGATGCGGTGAATAAGAGAGAGTTGGATATGGGGTCAGCAGCAATGACTGCTCTGGTATATTTATTTGATCGCTATGGTTTAGAAGCTGCTGAAATTAAATAGAATTCTTATATTTGCCCTTCATTAAAAAAAGTGATTATGCAAGACGGAATTTACGCCAAATTCAATACCTCTAAAGGCGCTATTACAGTAAAATTAACCCATGACAAAACACCTGGTACTGTAGGTAACTTAGTGGCGTAGGCAGAGGGAAGTTTAGAAAATAATGTAAAACCACAAGGAACCCCTTACTACGATGGATTAAAATTCCATAGGGTTATTCCAGATTTCATGATTCAAGGGGGGTGTCCTTTAGGAACAGGAACTGGTGACGGTGGATATAAGTTTGACGACGAATTTCACCCAGATTTAACACATAATGGACCTGGTGTATTGTCAATGGCTAATGCTGGACCAGGGACCAATGGAACGCAGTTTTTTATTACGCATATAGCGACCCCTTGGTTGGATAATAAACACACTGTTTTTGGACATGTGGTAGAAGGACAAGATGTTGTAGACGCTATTGCACAAGGAGACACTTTAGACACTTTAGAGATTGTAAGGGTTGGAGCATCAGCTGAGGCTTGGAATGCGGTAGAAGCTTTCAGAACTTTTGAGGGATCTAGAGAAAAGCGTTTGGCTGAAGCTAAAGCGGCTCAAACAGATGCTTTGGATCAAGTATCTGCTGGTTTTTCTGAGACTGCTTCTGGATTGAGATATCAGATTATTCAAAAAGGTACTGGTGCTAAAGCGGAAAAGGGTCAGCAAGTTTCAGTGCATTATCAAGGTGCACTAATAGATGGAACTGTTTTTGATTCTTCCTATAAAAGAAAAGAGCCTATTGAATTTCAATTGGGTATTGGTCAAGTAATCTCAGGTTGGGATGAAGGCTTACAATTATTGCACGTAGGTGATAAAGCCCGATTTGTAATTCCATCTGATTTGGCATATGGAAGTGCTGGTGCTGGTGGTGTTATTCCTCCAGATGCTATTTTGGTTTTTGATGTAGAGCTCGTAGGGGCTAAGTAATATAAAATTTTTGCTGTCAACACCACAGTATAAATGGTGTTGTCAGTAATAATGCGAATTTTAAAATCCAAGCCTTACGAGGTTTTAAGTATTTTAACTTCATAAAAAAAGCCTGTCCAAATGGACAGGCTTTAGTTTTTTAAAAAGGTTGTATATGATTAGATCACTTTAACGTTTACCGCATTCAATCCTTTTTTTCCTTGCTCAAGTTCGAATTCTACTTCATCCCCTTCACGAATCTCATCGATTAAACCTGAGATGTGTACGAAATGTTCTTTACCTGCTCCTTCTTCACTGATAAAACCGAATCCTTTGGTGTCGTTGAAGAATTTTACTGTTCCTTTGTTCATTACTAAAAATTAAAAAATTATATTAGTTGCAAATGTAAGATATATATTTATAAATCCTTTCAATTAAGTGACTTATATTTTTAATTGCCTAAAAATAATACATAATTCTACTAAATGAGTGCCTCAAATTTTGACCCAATAGTATTTCCAATTGGGGAGTATGCGCCTGTAGGTCAGTTTAATCGCCTACAAATAAACGAATGGATAGCGGAAGTGGATCAGTTACCTACTTTACTTGCAAAGCTATCTAGTCAGTTCAAAGAATCATTTTTAGATAGCTCTCTTAGATCTGGCGCATGGACCATAAGACAACTCATTCATCATATTGCGGACAGTCACCATCATGCGTATACCCGGTTTAAATGGACCCTCACTGAAAATGAACCAATGATAAAAGCTTATGATGAAAAAGCTTGGTCTGCGCTTTCAGATGCAACAGCACCCATACAACTCTCTTTAGACCATCTTAGTTCAGTACACCGTAAGTGGGTTTTTTTATTAGAGAAAATGAATGAGAATGACTTTAGCAAGCGTTTTCAACATCCAGAGACCAAGTCTTTTCATTTTTTGTATGATTATTTAGGGGTTTATGCCTGGCATGGCAACCA